>ERZ773229.5-NODE-5-length-307329-cov-32.808083_pt1 | contig 307329 bp, 301 predicted proteins | sample MGYA00580992_ERZ773229 | MGnify/ENA primary metagenome ERZ773229 (study PRJEB29015, sample SAMEA2737795) | human gut metagenome | biome: human gut; feature: human-associated habitat; material: faeces | place: China | collected 2012 ... | reverse complement strand
CTCAACAAACCCAACAAGATTCCAACATCCAGTTGCAGGTACATACAAAAAAGAAAGAATTGAAGCAGGTAAAAAATACTTCTCAGTAGCTAGTGGTGGTGGAACAGGTAGAACATTACATCCAGACAATATGGCTGCTGGACCAGCTTCTTATGGTATGACAGATACAATGGGAAGAATGCATTCAGATGCACAATTCGCGGGATCTTCATCAGTTCCAGCACACGTTGAAATGATGGGATTAATAGGAATGGGTAACAATCCAATGGTTGGAGCAACAGTTGCAGTAGCAGTTGCTTGCGAAGAAGCAATGAAATAATAATAATAAAAACATTGAAAGAGCAGTTTAAAACAACTGCTCTTTTGAATTAATTTACTATAAATTGGGAATATATTAATATAAAGGAGGGGTTTTATGAAAGACTATTTAGCAATCGAAGAAATAAAGGCTTTAGAGGTATTAGATTCTAGAGGAAATCCAACAGTGCAAGTTGAGGTTATTACAGAAGAAGGAACAAATGGAGTAGCAATGGTGCCATCGGGAGCATCAACAGGAAGCTTTGAAGCAGTAGAATTAAGAGATGGAGATAAATCAAGATATTTAGGAAAAGGTGTATTAAAAGCTGTTGAAAATGTAAATAAAATAATTGCAAAAGAATTAGAAGGCATGAATGTATTTGAACAAGCAGAAATAGACAAAAAATTAATAGAAATAGATGGAACAGAAAACAAAGGTAAACTTGGAGCTAATGCAACACTTGGAGTATCATTAGCTGTAGCAAGAGCAGCAGCAAATTCACTTGGAATGAGCTTATATAAATATATAGGAGGAGTGAATGCAAAAACATTGCCAGTTCCAATGATGAACATATTAAATGGAGGAAAACATGCAGATAATACAGTAAATATTCAAGAATTTATGATTATGCCAGTTGGAGCAAAATCATTTAGTGAATGCTTAAGAATGTCAGCAGAAATATATCATACATTAAAAAAAGTTTTAAAAGCAAAAGGATTGGCAACAGGTGTTGGGGATGAAGGAGGATTTGCACCAAATTTATCAAGTGATGAAGAAGCACTAAAACTTATAGTAGAAGCAATAAGCAAAGCTGGATACAAACCAGGAGAAGACGTAGTACTAGCATTAGATGTAGCTAGTACAGAAATGTATGATGAAGCTAAAAAAATAGGAAAAGAAGGATGCTATTATTTTTGGAAAACAGAAGAATTAAAAACAGAAGATGAAATGATAGAATATTTGGAAGATTTAGCAAATAAATATCCAATAATATCAATAGAAGATGGATTAGCAGAAGAAGATTGGGAAGGATGGAGAAAACTAACCGAAAAATTAGGAAATAAACTACAATTAGTTGGAGATGACCTATTTGTAACAAACATAAAGAGATTACAAAAAGGATTAGACAATAAAATAGCAAATAGTATATTAATAAAATTAAATCAAATAGGAACATTAACAGAAACATTGGATGCAATAGAATTAGCAAAGAAAAACGGATACACAGCAGTAGTATCACACCGTTCAGGTGAAACAGAAGATACAACACTTGCAGATGTGGCAGTAGCAACAAATGCAGGACAAATAAAAACAGGAGCACCATGCAGGACAGATAGAGTAGCAAAATATAACAGACTATTAAACATAGAAGCAGAATTAGAAGATTTAGCAATATATCCAGGGCACAAGGGATTAAACAAGTAGGCACATAATAAGATTAAACATATTAAAAAATTGGAATTTGTTTAATTCTTGATTTATTCAAAAAAAGGTGTTATTATATTTATGCCAATAAAACAAATAGAAAGGATATATCATGCTAGAACTAAAAGATATATGTTTTACAAGAGATAATAAAAAAATATTAGACAATGTGAGTTTAAAACTAGATTCTGATAAATTTATAGTAATAACAGGCCCAAATGGTTCTCGGAAAATCTACGCTTGCAAAGATTATAATGGGAATTGAAAAACAAGATAGTGGACAAGTTATACTAGATGGAAAAGATATTTCTAAAAAGAAAATAGATGAAAGAGCAAAATTAGGAATAGCCTTTGCTTTTCAACAACCAGTAAAATTTAAAGGAATTACTGTATACGATTTACTAAAATTATCTGCTAAAAAAGAAATCACAAGAAAAGAAGCTTGTGAAATATTATCAAAAGTAGGTTTGTGTGCAAAAGAATATGTGGATAGAGAAGTAAATGCATCTTTATCAGGTGGAGAATTAAAAAGAATAGAAATAGCAACTGTTGCAGTAAGAGATTCAAAACTTACAATATTTGATGAACCAGAAGCAGGTATAGACCTATGGAGTTTTAACAGTTTAATAAAAGTATTTGAAGAAATAAGAAAAGAAACAAAAGGAACAACATTAATTATTTCTCATCAAGAAAGAATACTAAATATCGCAGATGAAATTGTTTTATTAAACAATGGACATATAGAAAAAATAGGCAAAAAAGAAGAAGTTATGTCTTCTATCTTAAAAACAGAAAAAAGTGATTGTTGTAAGTTAGGAGGAGAAAGCAATGGATAATGTAGATAAAGACTTACTAAAAGAAATCGCAGATATGAACGAAACTCCTAAAGGTGCATACAATATCAGAAAAAATGGACAAGGAATAGAAAGACAAGTAACTAAAAATGTAAATATAGTAACAAAAAAAGATAAACCAGGAATAGATATATTTGTTAAAGAAAATACAAAATATGAATTTGTTCATATACCAGTAATTATTACAGAGAGTGGACTAACAGATGTTGTATATAACGATTTCTATATTGGAAAAAATGCAGATGTAGTAATAATTGCAGGATGTGGAATACACAACGACCATCACAAAGATTCACAACATGATGGAATTCATAGATTTTTTCTAGAAGAAGGAGCAAGAGTAAAATATATAGAAAAACATTATGGAGAAGGCTCTGGAAAAGGAAAAAGAATTTTAAATCCAGTAACAGAAGTAACATTAAAAGACGGAAGTTATATGGAAATGGAAACAGTTCAAATAAAAGGTGTAGACTCAACAATAAGAACAACAAAAGGAATACTAGAAAAAGATACAAATTTAGTAATATCAGAAAAAATAATGACACATGGAAAACAAAGTGCAACAACATCATTTGAAGTTGAACTAAATGGAGAAAATGCAAGTACACATGTTACATCAAGATCTGTAGCAGTTGATAAATCAGTACAAGAATTTAAATCAAATGTAAAGGGAAATTCAAAATGTTTTGGACATGTAGAATGTGATGCAATAATAAAAGATAGTGCAAAAGTAATAGCAATACCAGAAATTATAGCAAACAATGTAGAAGCAAACCTAATACACGAAGCAGCAATTGGAAAAATTGCAGGAGAACAACTAATAAAACTAATGACATTAGGATTAAACGAAAAAGAAGCAGAAGAACAAATAATACAAGGATTTCTAAAATAGAATACAAGGGGATGAATTTATCCCCTTACCTTAAATATTGGGGTGTCGCCAAGCGGTAAGGCATCGGACTCTGACTCCGACATTTCGTAGGTTCGAATCCTACCACCCCAGCCAAAATAAAGACTAGTTATGGCGAAAGCTATAACTAGTCTTTATTTTGGTTTAGATAGGAGGATTCGAAAAGGACGTGCCATTTTTCTAAAGGATCTTGAAGAAAGAAATAAACAATAAAAAATATGTTAAAATAAATGTTGATATGTGACAATAAGCGTAAATTCAGGTGAGAATTTGCGCTTATTTTTTTATTATGACTAGTTGAATTTTAAGAAATTTAATGATAAACTACTTAATAAAGAGCGAAAGCTCAAATTATTTATTACAGGAGGATAATAGGCATGAAAGTAACTTTGGAAGATGGTCGGGAAATATTAACCATAAGAGTTGATGGCGAGGGAACAAACCTCACAGAGGAAGAAGCTTTAGAAATAGTTAAAAACTATATTTCCAATCGAGAAAAAGAAAGAAAAGCTAAAAAAGCTTTAGAAAATGTGTTAAATTAATTGACAAAATCCAAAGCTAAAAAACAAGGAAAGCACTTGAATAAGTGCTTTCCTTGTTTTTGTTGAATAGGAATAAATATTTAATGTTTTTTTATTGCTTTTTAAATTTAATGTGATAAAATAAGTATGAAAAGTATAACAAATCATACAAGGAGGGCTTTTTATGAATAAAGATAAATATGTTGGAATTAGCAAAGTGGGAGAAAAAGGACAGATAGTTATTCCAAAAGAAGCAAGAGATATGTTTGATATAAAACCAGGAGATTCAGTAGTGGTTTTATGTGATAAGAAAAAAGGGATGGCAATAGTTAAAGCTAATGTGTTAGAAGAAAGTATTGATAAATTTATTCCGAAAGGAGACAAATAATATGAATGCAATTGAAATAAAAAAATTAACAAAAAAATTTAAAGACAAAGTTGCAGTAGATAATATTAACTTGGAAGTAAAAGAGGGAGAACTGTTTGCTTTATTAGGAACTAATGGCGCTGGAAAAACTACAACAATAAAAATGATGTCAACATTAATAATGCCAACAGATGGAGAAATAAAGGTATTAGGATATGATACAAAAAAAGACTATATGAAAATTAGAGAAAAATTAAATGTTTCACCACAAGAAACAGCAATTGCTCCTAATTTATCAGTTAAAGAAAACTTAGAATTTATGGCAGGAGTATATAAAATTAAAGACAAAGATATAAAAATAAATGAACTAATAAAAATGTTTAAATTAGAAGAAGTATTAAAGCAAAAAGCAAAAACATTATCAGGAGGATGGCAAAGAAAAGTTTCAATAGCAATAGCACTAATAAACAATCCACAAATATTGTTTTTAGATGAACCTACTTTAGGACTAGATGTTATTGCAAGAAAAGAATTATGGAAAATAATAGAAAGTTTAAAAGGAAAAGTTACTATAATACTAACAACACACTATATGGAAGAAGCAGAAAGCTTATCAGATAGAATTGCAATAATGAATAAAGGAAATATAGTTCAAATAGGAACAGCAAAAGAACTTATAGAAAAAGCAGGAGCAAAAAACTTTGAAGATGCTTTTGTAAAAATTGCTACTGGAGGTGAATTGTAATGAGAACATTGAATTTTGCCAAGAGAAATTTTAAAGAAATTATAAGAGATCCATTAAGCATTATTTTTGCAATAGTTTTGCCATTATTTTTACTATTTATATTTCAACAATTTAAAATACCAAATGATGCATATAAACTAGAAAACTTCACACCAGGAATTATGATATTTAGTTTTTCATTTATTACACTTTTTACAGCTATGCTAATTTCAAAAGATAGAACAACATCACTGCTTACACGATTAGGAATAAGCCCGATGAAGCCAATAGAATATATATTAGGGTATATGATTTCATTTATACCGATCATTTTATTACAAAATATATTATTATTTATAATAGCAATATTTTTAGGATTACAATTTAGCATAAATATTATCTGGACAGTTTTAGCATCAATTATAATAGCAGTGCTATTTATTGCAATGGGAATACTAATAGGAAGTTTAGTTTCAGATAAAGCAGCATCAGGAGTTTCAAGCATAATAATTCAATTAGTATGCTTTACAAGTGGTATGTATTTTCCAAAAGAAATGTTAGGAGATATATATGCAAAAATCTGTGAGTTTTTACCATTTGACTCTGCATTAACAATTACAAAAGGAATTTTAAATAACAATATAGAAACAATAACAACACAAAATATAATTGTATTTTGTATATATACAATTATAATACTAGCAATAGCAACAAGAATGTTTAGAATAAAAATGAAAAGTGACAATAAATAGTATTGACATGAAGAAAAATGGCATATAAAATAATAGATGTAGGGGCAGGCCCTGTTTCTGCCAAAAAAGCTGTATGAGTCGCCGTCCTAGACGACCCGCACTGCGAATAAATTAATAAAACAAAAGGAGAAACACAAATGATAAACTGTGTAACCGTTGGGATCGTAGCACACACAAAAGCTAATCTAATAAAAAATAAAGGAATAAATATAGACGGTATTCCATCAATAATATGGGGAGAAAAAGTAGTAAAGTCTTTATAGCAGTACATGGAAATATGTCTAATAAAGAAGATGAAGTTATAAAAATCCTAATATTGGGATTACTATAAATATGTTAAAGATAATCCTATAATTAATTGGAATAAAAAAACATATATCTTATATGGAAATAAAGACAATATGCAAAACGAAGATATAATCAAAAACTTTTCAAATAAATTTAATTGCGATTTAACTATACTAGAAAATGGAGAGCACTATTTTCATACGGAAGAACAGCTAAAATTTTACAAAGAATGGCTAGAGAAATTGTAATTTATGTGAGGTGTAAAAAATTTGTGATATTATAAAAATTATAAAAATAGTAAGTTGTTAAGTGGGTGATGTAATGAAAAAGTTGAATTCAAATCATTTAAAAGTAATAGCAATTATAGCAATGACAATTGATCATATTGCAGATTTAATTTACCCAGGAATGCCTAATAATATAATCTCAAATATATTACATATAATTGGTAGACTAACTGCACCTATTATGTTTTTCTTTATTTGTGAAGGTTTTTATTATACTAAAAACTTAAAAAAATATATTTTAAGATTATTTATTTTTGCAATAATATCTCATTTTGCATATTGCTTTGCCTTTGGAATAAATTATATGCCATTTAGTTCAGGAAATATTTTTAATCAAACAAGTATTATGTGGCCTCTTGCTTGGTCAGTAGTTGCTCTTTATATTATAAATTACAAAACTAATTTAAAAGAATGGCAAAAATGGTTACTAGTTATTTTAATAAACATTATAACTTTTTCATCTGATTGGAGTTGTATAGCAGTAATGGCAATTTTATCTATGTATTCCAATAGAGGCAATTTAAAAAAGCAAATTATAAGTATGAGTTTTTGGATTATAATTTATGCAGTTATTTCATATTTATTTGTAAGTAAAACATATGGATTAATTACATTGGCAGTTATATTAGCATATCCATTATTAAATTTTTATAATGGAGAAAAAGGCAAACTAAACTGGATGAAATGGTTCTTTTACTTATATTATCCACTACATTTAGTCATTATAGGAATATTAAGAATAACAATATATGGAAATATACCATTATTATTTAATTAATAAAGTACAATTTATTAAACTCTAGGAACAAAAGGGGTCTGTCCCCATTCGTTTCAAAATTAGAAGATGGTACATTTGAAGTAAGAATTCCTATACCAGATAATTTAAAAGGCAAAGACCTTGTAGCATATTATACTTCAAGCGATGGAAAAACAGAAGAATATAAAGTTGAAGTAAAAGATGGATATGCTATATTTAAAACAAATCACTTTAGTGTTTATACATTGGCTGAAAATAAAGCTGAAACTGAAAACGGAAACAACAACAATGAAAATAATGGAAATACAGGAATAAACATTAATACTAACACTAATACTAATACAAAGGTTAACAACACAAGCAATTCAAAAAGTCCCAAAACAGGTGACAATATATTAGTTTTTGTTGGGATGTTAATTATAGCTATTATAGGTATAGTAGTTACAAGTGTATTAAAAAAGAAAAATAAAGTTAAATAGTATTAATAAAAAACAGATAGCTAGCATTGCTAACTATCTGTTTTTGTGATATAAATCATATTAAGAATTAATTTATAAGGAGGTATTTTTGAGAAAATTAAGATTGGATCTCGTAGTAATCTAAAAGAAAGATTATGAGGAGGTAAAAAAATGAATATAGAAGATTATGGTTTTAAAAAAGAAAATTATATAATAAATGGAGCAGGAACACCTGCACGAATAATAACAACATATAGGGACAGATACGAAATTGTATGTAACAAAGGAAAGACATTTGCTAGACTAAAAAAAGGAAGCTATTATGATAATCCAAATTCAATATATCCTACAATAGGAGATTTTGTTTTAATAGAATGGAATGACTTAGGTGATAGCTTAATTTTAGAAACACTAAAAAGAGAAAGCTCATTTTCAAGAGCTTCTGCTTCAGCAGATAGAAATCATGAGCTACATAAACAACATGAACAGCTAATTGCAGCAAATTTTGACTATGTATTTATAATGCAATCTTTAAATGATAATTTTAATATAAGAAGAATAGAAAGATATTTAAGTTTAGCATGGAATTCTGGTGCGATACCAGTTATAATACTTACAAAATGTGATTTAGTAGAAAATTATAAAGAATACATTTCAGAAGTAGAAGATGTTGCAATAGGGGTAGATGTACATGCTATAAGTTGCAAAACAAAAGAGGGGCTAGAAGACTTAAATAAATATTTTCAAAAAGGAAAAACACTTGTATTTCTAGGCTCATCTGGAGTGGGAAAATCAACTTTGGTAAATGAACTTATGGGAAAAGAAGTAATGAAAACAGGCGAAATAAGAGAAGAGGATTCAAGAGGAAGGCATACTACAACAAACAGAGAATTACTAATGTTACCAAATGGAACAATGATAATTGATACACCAGGAATGAGAGAACTTGGAATGTGGGATTGTGAAGAAGGACTTGATAAAACTTTTAAAGATGTAGAACAATTTTTGGGTACTTGTAAATTTTCAGACTGTACACATACAAATGAGCCAGGTTGCAGAATACTAGAAGCAATAAAAAATGGAGAACTATCTCAAGAAAGATACAATTCTTATTTAAAATTAAAAAATGAAGCAAAATATAATAGTGACAGCGAAGCGTATTTAAAAGAAAAAAGAGATAAATTCAAAGAAATTTCTAAAATAAACAAGAAAAATAAAAATATCGGTTTGGGGAAATAAAAAATGGAAAAAGCTAAAACAAACAAAATATTTGATCTAGGAATTGATTTTTCAAATAAGAAACCAATAGAAATAGCAAGAGATATATTTATATTTTTTATAACTTTTTGCATTTTTGGCTGGATATTTGAAGTACTTCTTTTTATAATAGAAGATCATATTATTGTGAACAGAGGAGTATTATTTGGACCATGGCTTCCAATATATGGGGTTGGAGGTATGGTAATTACATTACTATTTTTTAGAACAAAAAACAAACAAATAAGATTAAAAAGAATTAATATTAGGCCAGTAATTATATATTTAGAATCATGCATATTTGCAACAATGGTTGAGTTAGTATCTACATATATTATGGATTTTACTGGCGGAAATTTTAAAAATCTTTGGGATTATAGCAATGAATTTTTAAATTTTCAGGGACGAATTGCTTTAATACCAGATTTAAAGTTTGGGTTTGCTGCACTATTTGCTATTTATATAGTACAACCTGTTTTAAAAAGTGTTATAGAAAGTAAAAAGCAAAAAACTCTTAATATTTTTACAATTTGTATATTTATATTGTTCATAACAGATGTTATCGCAAGAATATGGCTAGGAAATAATTTTATAAGAGAACAAAATGGATTAGAATTGCCCTTTGGTCTTGCCAATATAAAGCATTAAAAAGAAGGTGATTTAAAAGAAACAATTAAAAACAGGAACATTTCTAATAATTTTAGGTAATATATTATATTTAGAAAAAATAATATAAACTTTTAAGTAAAACTTGATTAAATAATACAAAGAACATATAATAGTATTGCTTTAATAATTATAGATGATATTGATGGAAATTTGCAATGTATAAAATCTATTAATATTATAGAGATTTATACTAAAAGCAATTTACATATATTTAAAAAATGAATATTTAGACTTAAATATCGTTTTATTTACATTAAGGGGTTATAGAAATGAATATAGTAGTTCAAAAATATGGAGGCAGTTCTGTAGCAGATGGTCCTGGTTTGAATAATGTTTGTAAACATATAATTCGGGGCTAAAGAAAAAGGAAAAGGAGTTGTAGTCGTAGTATCAGCACAAGGGAATATGACAGATGAATTATTAAAAGAGAAAGGAGAAATTTCAACAAAAGAGAATTTAAGAGAGCAAGATGTTTTATTAGCAACTGGAGAACAAATTACTATAGCAAAATTATCAATGTGTTTAAGTGATTTGGGATATAAGGCAATATCTCTTCTTGGTTGGCAAGTTCCAATAATTACTGATTCTAATTATGGAGATGCTAATGTTATAGATATAAAAACTGATAGAATACTAAAAGAATTAAAAGAAGAAAAAATTGTAATAATTGCAGGATTTCAAGGGGTAACTAGAGATAATAATATAACAACATTAGGAAGACGGAGGCTCTGACACTACTGCAATAGCTTTAGCTAAGGCACTTGGATTAAAAGAATGTGAAATATTTAAAGATGTAGACGGAATTTATTCAGAAGATCCAAACAAAAACAAAAGTGCAATAAAATACAAAAAGATATCATATAATAAAATGATAGAGATGGCAGAAGATGGGGCAAGAGTATTGCACTGCAAATGCGTAAAAATGGCTAAAAAAGAAAATATTAAGATAATAGTAAAATCTACTTTTAATTTTGATAGTATAGGAACAGTAATATATGAAGAAGGAGAGATAAAATGATGATAAGAATTGGAATAATAGGATATGGAAATTTAGGTAAAGGGGTGGAACTTGCAATCTTAAATAATAATGATATGGAACTAAAAGCAATATTCACAAGAAGAGACCCCGACAATATAAAAACAATAACAAATGTAAAAGTAAATTCAATTGAAGAGATAGAAAATTGGAAAGATAAAATAGATGTTATGATTTTGTGTGGAGGATCAGCGAAGGATTTACCAGTTCAAACACCAAAATTTGCGTCAATGTTTAATGTAATAGATAGTTTTGATACACATGCAAAAATACCAGAACATTTTAGGAATGTAAATGAAAATGCAAAACTATCTAAAAAAATAGCTTTAATTTCATGTGGATGGGATCCAGGAATTTTTTCATTAAATAGATTGTTATCGGAATGTTATTTACCAAAAGGGAATACATATACATTTTGGGGGAAAGGAGTAAGCCAAGGACATTCTGATGCGATAAGACAAATAGAAGGAGTTAAAGATGCAAAACAGTACACAATACCAATAGAAAAAACAATCGAAAAAGTGAGAAATGGAGAAAATCCAGAATTAACAGCTAAAGAAAAGCATATAAGAGAGTGCTTTGTTGTTCTAGAAGAAAATGCAGACAAAGAAGAAATAAAAAAAGAAATAATAAATATGCCAAATTATTTTGCAGATTATGATACAATTGTAAATTTTGTATCAGATAAAGAGTTAAGAGAAAACCATAATACAATGCCACATGGTGGATTTGTAATAAGAAGCGGAAAAACAGGGAAAAATAATGATTCGAATGAGATAATAGAATATTCTTTAAAATTAGATTCTAATCCGGAATTCACAGCAAGTGTATTAGTAGCATATGCTAGAGCTGTATATAAACTATATCAAAAAGGTGAATATGGAGCTATTACCATTTTTGATATACCACCAGCATTACTCTCAACTAAAACACAAGAAGAATTGTTAAAAGACATATTATAAAGGAGGAGAGGATAGAATGAAAAAAATAATATTTAAAGGTTGTGGAACAGCTATTGTAACTCCATTTACAAAAAACGGTGTTAATTTTGATGAATTTAGAAAATTAATTGAGTATCAAATTAAAGAAGGAGTAGATGCAATAATTGTTTGTGGCACTACAGGTGAATCTTCAGCAATGTCTATGCAAGAAAAAAAAGAAACAATAAAATTTGCTATAGATGTGGCAAACAAAAGAATACCAATAATTGCTGGAACAGGAAGTAATTGCACTAAAAATGCAATAGAAATGTCAAAATATGCTGAAAGCGTTGGTGCAGACGCGGTTTTACTAGTGACACCATATTATAATAAAACCACACAAAAAGGATTAGTTGCTCATTATAAAGCTATATCAAGTGAAATAAAGATTCCAATAATATTATATAATGTACCTTCTAGAACAGGTGTTAACATATTACCTAAAACATGTTTGGAACTTTCAAAATTAGATAATATAGTTGCAATAAAAGAAGCAAGTGGAAATATATCACAAGTGGCAGAAATAGCAAATTTATGTAAAGATAATTTAGCAATATATTCTGGAAATGATGACCAAATATTGCCAGTACTTTCGGTTGGAGGTATAGGAGTCGTTTCAGTACTTTCTAACATTATTCCAAGGGATGTACATGACATGGTTTATAATTTTTTAAATGGAAATATAAAAACAGCCATAGAATTACAACTTAATACTTTAGATTTAACATCATGTTTATTTTCGGAAGTAAATCCAATACCAATAAAAGAAGCATATAATATTCTTGGATATGATGTTGGAATTCCGAGATTACCATTAATAAGAATGAGTGATGAAACAAGAGAAAATCTAATCCAAGAAATGAAAAAATACGGATTGATTGAGGTGAAAAAATGAAAATCTTAATTAGCGGAATAGCAGGTAGAATGGGGCAAGAGCTTTTAAAAGAAATAGAAGAAAGTGATGATTTTATTGCTTGCGCCGGATATGATAAAATAAAGTGTAACAATAGAATACCAGTATATGACAACATAGAAAAAATAAAAGAAAAACCAGATGTAATAATAGATTTTTCTAATCCTAGTGCTACATTTAATATTTTAAAATATGCAAAGGAAAATATAATACCAATAGTAATAGCAACAACAGGATTTAATGATAGTGAGACAAAAATAATAAATGAAGAATATGCAAAATTAATTCCTATTTTCAAATCAAACAATATGTCTTATGAGATTAGTTTAATGAGTGAAATTATATCAAATTTAGCAACTAAACTTAAAGAGGCAGATATTGAAATAATAGAAACACATCATAGGAATAAAATAGATAGTCCAAGTGGAACAGCATTAATGCTTGCTGATTCTATAAATGAGACATTAGGAAACAAGTTAGAATATGTATATGATAGACATGATAAGAAAAATAAACGTAGTAATACTGAAATAGGAATTCATTCCGTTAGAGGAGGAACGGAAGTTGGAAAGCACAGCGTAATATTTTTTAGTGAGGATGAAAGCTTAGAAATAACACACAATGTAACATCAAGAAGAATATTTGCAAGAGGTGCTTTAAAGGCAGCTAAATATATTATTAATAAAAAATCAGGAATGTATAATATGAAAGATTTATTAAAGGAAGAAGAAAAATATGAAAAATAAAAAATTAGCAATAATCGGTGCTACTGGTTTAGTAGGGCAGACTGTTTTAAAAGTATTGGAAGAAAAAAATATTCCTAATTTTGAATATGAACTTTTTGCATCTAAAAAATCACAAGGCAAAAAAGTTAGATTCATGAAAAGAGAATATGAAATAAAAGAATTAACAAAGGAAACATTCAATAAAAAATTTGATTATGCAATATTTGTGGCTGGTGCCAAAGTATCAAAAGAATATGTGCCAATTGCAGTTCAAAATGGTACAATTGTAATAGACAACAGTAGTTATTTTAGAATGAACAAAGACGTACCGCTAGTAGTTCCAGAAGTAAATGCTAAAGATATAAAGAAACATAAAGGCATTATAGCTAATCCAAACTGCTCAACTATACAAGCAGTAGTTGCATTAAAACCATTAAATGATGAATATAAAATAAAAAGAATAGTGTATTCTACATATCAAGCAGTATCAGGGGCAGGAAGTAAAGGCGTAAAGGACTTAGAAAACACATTAAAAGGATTGAAAAATCAAAAATTTCCATATGTAATTGCAAATAATTGCATACCTCAAATAGACTCATTTACAGAGGATGGATATACTAAAGAGGAATTAAAAATGATAAATGAAACAAGGAAAATTTTAGATAATCCCAAAATGAGAATAACTGCTACAACGGTAAGAGTCCCAGTTTTAAATTCACATTCTGAATCAATAAATGTTGAATTTGAAAAAGAAATAGATATAAATAAAATAAAGGAATTATTATCAAATAGTCCGTCGATTATAGTTCAAGACGATATAAAAAATGGAATATATCCATTAGCCATAAATTCAACAGGAACAGACGAGGTATATATTGGAAGAATAAGGAGAGATTATAGCGTTAAATCTGGAATAAATATGTGGGTAGTGGCAGACAATATAAGAAAAGGTGCTGCAACTAATGCTATTCAAATACTAGAAAAATTAATATAAATAAACAAAGAAAAACATTTAAAAATCTTGATTAATAGAGAAAAAAACAATATAATGTATGAGTAATAAAATTTTAAAGGAGGAAAACCTATGAAAGAGTTTTTTAAGCATTATGGTCAGACAGTAATATTGCTACTTTCTATAATTATAGGGGCAATAATAGGTTTAATATGGAAGGAAGGTGCAACAGTTTTAAGTCCATTTGGAGACATTTTCTTAAACTTGATGTTCGTTATAATAGTACCATTGGTATTCTTAACAATAAGTACATCAATTGCAAGAATAGAACAGCCAAAGCGTTTAGGCAAAATAATGGGTTCAATAGTTTTAGTAATTGTAATAACATCAATTATTGCAGTTTTAGTAGGGCTATTAAGTACATTTTTTGTTAAACTTGTGAATGTAGAAGATGGCAAAGCTATACTAGAATCATTAGAAAATAGCAGTGAAGAAGTAGAAGCTGAAGAAGCAGAAGAACTAAACATACTTGAAAGAACAGTATCTGCAATAACAGTTTCAGATTTTAGTGGATTACTTTCAAAAAATAATCTAATAGCGCTTGTTATATTCTCAATACTATTCGGATGTGCAATTAAGATGTCTGGTGAAAAAGGAAAACCAGTTCAAGATTTTCTTGAATCAGCAACTACTATAATAATGAATTTATTAAATATTGTTATGTATTATGCTCCAATAGGATTAGGATGCTATTTTGCAGCATTAGTTGGAAGCTTTGGAGCAAACATTGCTTTAGGATATGCAAAAACATTTATTATATATTTAGTAGTATCAGTTTTATACTACTTTATAATGTATACAGTTTATGCATTTATTGCAGGTAAGAAAAAAGGCGTTAAAATATTTTGGAAAAATGCAATACCACCTACAGTAACAGCACTTGCAACATGTTCAAGCGCTGCTTCAATACCAGTAAATATGGAAGCTACAAGTAACATGGGAATATCAAGTGATATAGCAGAAACATCAATACCACTAGGAACAAACTTACATAAAGACGGAAGTATAATTGGATCAGTATTTAAAGTTATGTTTTTAGTTTGCTTATTTGGAACAAATATAGCAACATTTGGTGGAGCTATGCAAATATTATTAGTTTCATTAGTAGCTACATTATTAGTTACAGCAGTTCCAATTGGTGGAGGAACAATATCAGAAATGATGATATTAAGCATGATGGGATATCCAGTAGCAGCATTACCAATACTTACAATAATAGCAACAATTATAGATTGCCCAGCAACAGTATTAAATGTTGTTGGAAATACAAGTTCAGCAATGCTTGTATCAAGAATAGTAGATGGCAAAGATTGCTTAAAAGAAGAAAAATAATAATTGAATATATAAATAAAAATAGAAAGTTACATTGTAACTTTCTATTTTTTTCTTTTAAATTTTAATGTTGACCACAAAATAATTGCAAGTTGAGCAGGAATGCCCAATATAAACAATTGCCAAAGGTTAAACTTAATCAAACACAAATATATACACGCTAATATACTCCAAACAAAAAACGAAACTATAATATAATTATTTCTTTTGTTTCCCCAAAGACTATTAAAAATCAAAAACATAAGTATTGTTAGAGGAACACTAATATAAAATACATACCACACATAAATACCTTTAAAGATTGAAACTAAACTAAAAACTATTGTTGATATAATCCATATAGGACAAGCAGATAGTAAAGAAAGAGAAACTTTATTAAGACTGCTTGATTTAATTTTGTTTTCTATTACAATCAATTTTTCGTTTTCTAAGTGCTCATTTAAAAGATAATCTATAGTTACTCCAAAAAAATCTGCAATTTGTTTTAGAACTACAACATCTGGAATAGATTCTGCTCTTTCCCATTTTGATATTGCTTTATCAGAATAATTAAGTTCTTTTGCAAATTCTAACTGCGTTAAATTTTTTGATTTTCGAAGATTTGTTATGTTATTTGCGATAATTCGCTTTAAATCATTCATAAAGCTACACTCTCCCAACAATTCTACTGACGGTAGAATTGGAAATTAAATACTCTACCAGTATAGCATAAAAGTGTAGAAATAGCAATACCAACAAATTCTTGACTTGCTTAATAAAATGGTGCTAAACTATTGAAAGTAAAAAATACAAAGAACAAATTTGGAGGTAATAAAAAATGAAAAAATTAAACAGCGAAATTTACAAGATTGATGAGATATATAATTTTAGAGATTTGGTAAATCATAGTGCTAGTAAATATTCCAATAATGTAGCATACAAATTTAAGAAAAATTTAGGAAAGCCAAATCAAAAAATAGTAGAAAAAACATATAGCCAAATAAAAGAAGAGATAGAAGCTTTTGGAACAACACTTTTAAAAATGGGACTAGAAAATAAAAAGGTAGCAGTTATAGGAAATAATAGATATGAATGGTGCGTTACTTATTTAACGGTTACAACATCAAATATGGTAATTGTTCCATTGGATAAAGCATTACCAGATGCTGAAATTAAAAGCTTAATAAAAAGAAGTAAAGCAGATGCTGTTGTATATGAGAATAAATATAGTAAAGTTTTTGAAGAAATAAAACAAGAAGATACATCTTTGCAATATTTTATAAATATGGACTTAAACAAAGAAAAAGATGGTATATTATCTTTTAATGAATTAGTAGAAAAAGGAAAAGAAGAAAGAAAAAACGGAAACAAAGCATATGATGAAGTAAAAATAGATAATGAGAAAATGAGTGTTTTAATATTCACATCAGGGACAACAAATACAGCAAAGGGTGTAATGCTTTCTCAAAAAAATATAACATCTAACATAATGGCAATGGCTAAAATGTCAAAAATGTATCCAAATGATGTATTATTATCTTTCTTGCCATTACATCATACTTTTGAATGTACAATCACATTTCTATATGGATTTTATAGTGGAGCAACAGTTGCTTTTTGTGATGGATTAAAATATATTGCAAAAAACTTACAAGAATATCATATTAGTGTATTTGTAGCAGTACCTTTAGTGCTAGAAACAATATATAAAAAGATACAAAAAGGAATAAAGGATCAAGGCAAAGAAAAAGTTGTAAATACAATGAGCAAAATTGCAAACTTTTTATTAAAATTCCATATTGATATAAGAAGAAAAGTGTTTAAATCAGTTTTAAACCAATTAGGAGGAAATTTAAGAATAGCTTACTTTGGAGCAGCTGCGATGGATAAAAACGTAATAGAAGGATACAACAATTTTGGAATAGATACTGTACAAGGATATGGACTAACAGAAACATCTCCATTAGTTGCAGCAGAAACAGACAAAGAACATTGTCCAGGAAGCGTTGGAATGGCTCCATTCAATATTCAAATAAGACTAGAAGATGTTGATGAAAATGGTGTAGGAGAAATAGTTACAAAAGGACCTAATGTAATGCTTGGCTATTATGAAGACGAAGCAGCAACAAAAGAGGTTTTAAAAGATGGATGGTTCCATACAGGAGATTTAGGATATTACAATAAGGATGGATACTTATTTATAACAGGAAGAAAAAAAGAAGTTATAGTACTAAAAAATGGAGAAAATGTTTTCCCAAGCGATATAGAATTTTTAGTAAATAAATTACCTTATGTAAAAGAAAGTATGTTGTTCCCAAGAGAAAACTCAAAAGGAGAAATTGCTTTGGGAATAAAAGTAGTATATGATGAAAATGAGATAAAATCTCATTTTGGAGACAAAACAGAAAAAGAATATAAAGACTTAGTATGGGAAGATATTAAAGAAATAAACAAAAATCTATCACAATTCAAAAGAATAAAAGAATTGATTCTAACAAAAGAAGAATTAGAAAAAACAACAACACAAAAAATAAAAAGATTTAAAGAAATAGAAAAAATATTAAAAAAGTAAACTAAAAGCAAGGAATTAAAATTCCTTGCTTTATATATACAGAGGGGTTGTATTAAATAAATATTAACACATTACAATATAATTATAACACGGTTTACATAAAAATGCAAATTGTAATTTATTTAATAAATTTAAAAAAACCCTTTTCTTTATATAATCATGTATGATAGAATAATAACGATAATTTAAAGGAGTGTGTTTTATGAAAGACATAGCATATAAAAGAGTACTATTAAAGCTAAGCGGAGAAGCTTTGGCTGGAGAAAGAAAAAATGGAGTAGATGCAGAAACTTTAGGAAAAATATGTGACAAAATAAAAGAAATAGTAGATATGGGAGTAGAAGTATCAATAGTAGTTGGAGGAGGAAACTTCTGGAGAGGAAGATATGGGCATCAAATGGAAAGAACAACATCAGACTATATGGGAATGCTTGCAACAACAATTAATGGATTAGCTCTTCAAGATGCATTAGAAGCAAGAGGAATATACACAAGACTTCAAACTGCAATTGAAATGAGAGAAATAGCAGAACCATACATAAAAAGAAAAGCAATAAAACATTTAGAAAGAGGAAGAGTAGTAATATTCTCTTGTGGTACAGGAAATCCATACTTCTCAACAGACACAGGAGCAGCACTAAGGGCAGCAGAAACAGATTCAGAAGTAATATTACTTGCAAAAACAATTGATGGAGTATATTCAGCAGATCCAAAAGAAGATCCAAATGCAATAAAATATGACGAAATATCATATTTAGATATATTAAATCAAGACTTAAAAGTAATGGACTCAACAGCAACATCACTTTGCAAAGATAACCATATACCATTAGTAGTATTTGGAATAGATGACCCTGAAAATATAGTACGTATTATAAAGGGCGAGAAAATAGGAACAATAGTAAAATAAAGGAGAGAATTTTATGGAATTAAATCATATTGAAGAAAAAATGAATAAAACAATTAGTGTTTTACAAGAAAACTTTTCAGAAGTAAGAGCAGGTAGAGCAAATCCTGCAATATTAAATAAAATAAGAGTAGACTATTATGGAACACCAACACCAATTAATCAAGTAGCAGGAATATCAGTTCCAGAAGCAAGATTAATAGTAATACAACCATGGGATATAAGCTTATTAAAAGAAATAGAGAAAGAAATCTTAAAAGCAGAAATAGGAATAAATCCAAATAATGATGGAAAAGTTATTCGTTTAGCTTTCCCAGAACTAAATGAAGAAAGAAGAAAAGAACTAGTAAAAGAAGTTAAAAAAATGGCTGAAGACTCAAAAGTATCAATTCGTTCAATAAGAAGAGAAGCTATGGATGAAGCAAAAAAACTACAAAAAGATAACCAAATGACAGAAGATGAATTAAAAGGAGCAGAAGACAAAATACAAAAATTAACAGACAATAAAATAGCAGAAATAGATAAAATATTAGCAGAAAAAGAAAAAGAAATAATGAGTGTATAATAAATTAATTCACTTATAACAAAAGATAAAATATAAAAAGAACAAAATGGATTTTACGCCTTTTGTTCTTGCCGATTTGAGTTTCCAAATGAAATGGGAAAATCTCAAAGGTAATAACGATTATAAAAATAAAAATACAGAAAAAAGTGCTTTTGTTAAAAAGCACTTTTTGCATTTTGTGAACCAAAAGCAAAAATAAATACTCTAATATGTAGTGGAGGGATGAAATGTCTAATATAAAACAAGCAATGAAAGGTGATAAACAAGCATTTGTTAAAGTAATAGAAGAACACAAGCTCGCTTTATATAAGGTTATGAAAGCTATTTTGCAAAATGAAGATGATGTATGTGATGCAATGCAAGAGACTTTAATTAACATATATAAAAATATAAGTAAATTACAGAGCGAAAGATATTTTAAAACATGGGCAACAAGAATAGCAATAAATGAATGTTATCACATAATTAAAAAACAAAAAGTTAATCAAGATAAAATTGTAAAAATACAAAACAATACTTCAAATGAAGACATGACTTTGAATAAAGAAATAGAAAAAACAGACATAGAAGTAGCAATTTCAAAACTTGATAAAGAACTAAAAATAGTAGTAGTAATGTATTACTATAATAATTTAAAAGTACATGACATAGCAGAAATACTAGAAATCCCAGCAGGTACAGTAAAAAGCAGATTGAGTAGGGCTAGAGAGAGTTTATATCAAAATTTAAAACCAGAGGAGGTGAATGTTAATGAAGAATAAAGACATAGATAATTTTATTAGAGAAAAAGCAAAAGAAGATCAAAAAATTTCTAAAAGAGCAGAAGACGTGATTAAGAAATTTGAGAAAAATGTAGTACTAGAAGGAGGTGAACAGATGGAAAAAAGAGTAGTTACAATAAGCTTTGGAAAGTTTGTAACAATAGCTGCAAGTTTGGTTATAGTAGGATTCCTTGGAATAAATTTATATGCGCAATCAAATGGAAAGATGAGTGCAATATCTTCAATACAAGCATTATTTAAAAACGAAGCAAGAATAGATCTAGATGAAACAGCCAAAAGCCTATTTGAAAGAGCTTTTTATGCAGTAAAAGAAACAAATATTTACGAGATAGATGCAAATGAACCAAAAATATACAATAAAAATAATATAGTTTATGTAAAAACAATTAAAAAATACAATAGAGATGAATTAAAAGAAAGATATAACACAATTTTTGATGGAGAAGCACTAGATAAAATAGTTGATGAACTATTTTGTGATGTAGACGGAATGACATATCAAATTGCAACATCAGGAAAATCATATTGGATAAAAAACTCAAAAGTGGAGAATATAAAAGAAGAAGATGAAGAAATAACATATAAGGTAACTTATGAAGAAGAATGTGCTGAAACTACAAAAACAAAAACATGCGTGATGAAAATAAGAAAAGAAGATGATGGCTACAAAATAGTAGAGACAGAAGATTTAAATGTACTTGGAGAAAATAGCAAACAAACAGAAATTACAGAAGATACAAATTCAAAGGAAGACGAAAAAATAACAGAAGATACTGCTAAGAATAATACAAATGGTGGTTCAAATGATAGTAATGCAATTGCAACAAATTTGTGTGGAGATGTAAATTGTGATGGAATAGTTAACGGAAAAGATTTAATTGCATTGCAAAAATACCTACAAGGAAACAAGACTCTGTCAGAGCAAGGTAAAGAAAATGCTGATACGAATGATGATGGAATTGTTGCAGAGGCAGATGTGGAAATTTTAAGACAATACTTAGCGGGGAACTGTGATAGATTACCAAATAGAATTTCAAAAGAGAAATTTATAACTAAAGATATTCCAGGAATGAAAATAAATTATCCAACCAGTTGGAAAGTAACAGAAATAAATAAAAACAAATGGAATAGTCAACCAGGAGAACCATCATGCTCATTTAGTGGAACAGTAAATAATGTAAATGTAACATTAACTGTATATGAACCAACCTTTAATTCAGGCGGATATGAAGAACTATTTAGAAAAGAATGCGAAAAAAATGGAAGACAATACAGCAAAGAAATGTCAGAAGGAGGGTTCAACATTGGTAGCACAGATCCAAACCGTTTGGAATGGAGAGAAGCAACAATTGCAAACAACACTGAGGTGTATTATCATGTAATAGATAGTACTGCAGGTATTGCCGTGAAGATAGAAGCAAAATACGATACTATGGATGAAAGTAGGTTACCTGCATTAAGAGTTGTAGAAGACATGGTTCTTAGTGCAATAATAACATCATATTAAAAACAAAGGAGAGATTTAAATGAAAAAAGGAATAAAATTATCAACAGCCATATTTATATTTGTAATAATAATACTAGTGATAGGGCTAGTATGGATGTATGTTTACTATAACAATCAAAATAATATAGGAAATACTAATACAGAAATAAGCAATAAAGGAAATACAGACAAAAAAATGAATGAAACTGTTTTAAATGCATATGAGAAGTATAGTGATTTATATTGGTTATTCAAGGGAGAAGGTAAAACAGAATATACATGGTATGATGACAAAATAGAAATAAAAGATGGAAAGTTATATGTAAAAGGCAGTGTAGTAGATATTGAAGGAACACCAAAGGCCCTTGTTACATGGGGAGAACAAACTGTACAAAGAATATATGTTTTAACAGAAGAAGGAACAGTATGGAAAACTTCAGTAGTAGAAGGCACAAATGAAAGATTAAATTCTAATTTTGAAAAAATAAACTTGCCAGCCAAGATTCTTGATATGACAGATGGAGGAAATCGCTTAGGAGCTAAGGAACCACCATATTTCTTGTTAGAAACAGGAGAACTAGTAAATGAAGAAGGAAATAAATATGAAGATGCAATCCAAGACTTTGCAACTAGTTTTGGAAATGAGGGAGATAGGATATATGTAAAGAAAGATAATACTATTGTATATTATGATAGAAACAATCACAAATATATTACAATAAAAGATGAAGATGGTAATGATGTAAAGATGAAAAATGCATATGTACAATGGTCATCATTTGATGGAGAGTTAGCAAAAGGAGCAACTGAAAGACTTTTTGTAGTAACTGATGATGGAAAACTATTATATTTTGATGGATATAATACAGCAACAGCTAAAGTATATAAAAAAGCTAAAAATAAAATTGTAAAAAATACAAGAGAAGAAAAACAAGAAAGAGAATATGGAGTTTCAAGAAATAGAATTATAGAATTCACAGATGGAACAAAATTGAAATTACAAGATACTACAGAAAACCTTATGGAAGATTAAATGTTATTTTACTAAAGACTTAAAAGAGATACTTTATGTGTCTCTTTTAAGTCTTTGTTTAAATTCCCTTGACACACTATATATTAAGGTATAAAATTTTAACAAAAAGGGGGACCTCAAAATGGAAAACAAAGGAAAAATAAGTATAAGTTTAGAAACAGCAATTTGCATATTTATAATAGTACTATTGATTATAGCTTTAGTTGGAGTGATATGTTATAACTCTAATAAAGGAGAAAGTAAAACAACAAGTAATGATAATCAAAAAGTAGAAAATGTATTAATAGAAAAGGAAAGCGTAAATAAGGAAAGTGAAAAAGACTACAATGCAGAAGCAGTAAAAAAGATTAGTAAAGAAGGAACAAGGTTTATAATAGATAAAATTGACTCTAAAGGTGACAAATATGAAGTAACAGCGTATATATTAGAAGAAAATAGAAAGACATTTACACAAGAAGAATACAACCAAATTTTAAATGGAAAAGAATTTAACTTTAGAAATAAAGTATGGAAATATGAACCATCAAAAACAACCGAAGGAGAGAATTTTGTACAAGTTAAATCTGGAAATTCACTATTAGCATTACTTTTCGATAAAGAAGATAAAGTATACTTTTTAGAAAATATAGCGGGAGCTAAAACAGGTGGATTAGATGATACTTTAAAAGAAAGTGTAAAATTTGAGCTAGATAAAGAATTCTATTTTGCTGGAGTGTTAGATTCAATATCAGTTGATAATGGAATTTTAAAAATAGAAAGAGAAACTGAGGGGGAAACATTAAAAAAATCAACAATAAATGACTTAAAGAGATGGGTAGAAAACAATTGTGGAGGTTCTTATGACGAACTTCTAGCATTTGCAGTAAATGGAAAAATTGTAGTAATTCAAACCTTATATATGTCATAATAGAAGTTTTATAAATAAAGAAGCTTTTTGAAAATATTTTCAAAAAGCTTTCATTTTTTTTATATAATATGATAGAATAGTATAAATTGAAAAGATATAAAGGGGCAATAATATGGAAAATATAGATATAGATAAAGAAAATTTACCAAAGCATATAGCAATAATAATGGATGGAAATAGAAGATGGGCAAAAGATAGAGACCTTACAACAAGAGATGGGCATAAGGCAGGAGCACAAGCATTAGAAGATATATCAAAATTTTGTAACAAAATAGGAATAAAATACTTAACAGTGTATGCGTTTTCAACAGAAAATTGGAAAAGAAGCAAAAAAGAAGTATCTGCATTGATGGCAATACTTAGAATGCGAGTGGATGCATTTATAAAAGAAAAAGATAAACAAAATATACGAATTAAAGTTATAGGAGATATAAAAGGATTAACAAAAAGCTTGCAAAAATCAATAGAAAAAGCTATAGAAATAACAAAAAACAATACAGGACTAACATTAAATATAGCATTTAATTATGGAGGAAGACAAGAACTAGTTAGAGCCACAAAAATAATTGCAGAAAAAGTAAAAAATAATGAAATAAGCATAGAAGACATAAATGAACAATTAATTTCAGACAATTTATATACAGCTGGACAGCCGGACCCAGACTTACTTATAAGAACAAGTAGAGAGCTAAGAACAAGCAACTTTTTACCATGGCAGTTAGTATATACAGAATTTTATTTTCCAGACAAACATTGGCCAGAATTTGGGGAAGAAGACTTGTTAGAAGCGATACGCGTATATCAAAAAAGAAACAGAAGGTTTGGAGGAAGACCATAGTCTATTAATACAAGCAATGTGAATGAACAACATCACTGACCAAAAAAATAAAATAGTGAAAGGAAAAAAATATGAAATTAAAAAGAGTTTTAAGTGGAGTAATAGGCTTCCCAATTGTTGCATTAATTTTTATATATGGGAATAAATATATAATAGATGCATTTATAGGAATAATATCAATTATAGCAATGTATGAATACTTGAAATGTTTAAGTGTGGATTATAAACCAGTAAAATGGGTAGCATATATACCATGTTTATTAATTCCATTTTTACATGTAATTCCGAAAGAATATTTACTAACCACTATTGCAGTTTCAATATCACTAATAGTGGCATTGCTTTTTATGAAAGTGATTGCAAGTAACATGAAAACCAGTATAAGTGATATAGCAGTAACACTTTTCGGAATATGCTATATAACAGTTTTCTTATCATTTATATCAATGCTATATGGTATGGAAAATGGAAAATACTTAATTTGGTTTATTCTAATTTCTGCTTGGGGAACAGACACATTTGCATATCTTGTTGGAGTAAAATTTGGAAAACATAAATTTAGTAAAATAAGTCCTAAAAAATCAAAAGAAGGATGTGTACGGAGGAACAATAGGGGCTGTATTAATTTCATTAATATATACATTCTTTATAAACAAATTTAGAGGATTATCAATTTCATATTTGTATATAGGACTAATAACAGCAGGACTTAGCATTTTAAGCCAAATAGGAGACTTGTCAGCATCTACATTAAAAAGAACAGAAGGAATAAAAGACTTTGGAAATCTAATACCAGGTCATGGTGGAATTTTAGACAGAATAGATAGCATAATATTCATAGCACCATTTGCATATTTCTTGTTGAATTTATTATAAAGATAAATCCAATTTTCATAAAAAAGGAGGCATAAATTGGTTTCATTTTTAATTAGTGCAATAAAAATAATATTCCTATTAGGATTTTTAATATTTATACATGAAAGTGGACACTTTTTAGTGGCAAAGGCATGTAAAATAAAAGTAAAAGAATTTGCAATAGGGTTTGGCCCAACAATTTGGAAAAAACAGGGCAAAGAAACAAAATATGCATTAAGACTTATACCACTTGGTGGATTTGTGAATATGTTAGGAGAAGAAGAACGTTCTAATGAAGAAGGTTCTTTTAGTACGGCAAGTATTCCAAAAAGAATAGCAGTAGTTTTAGCTGGTGGAGCTGTTAATATAATATTTGGACTATTAGTTTATTTTATATTAGTATCATCTAGTGGAAACTATATATCAAATATAGTTGACTCAACACTTCCTAATTACTCTGCACAAGAAGCCGGAATAGAACAAAACGATAAAATTCTAAAAATCAATGGCAAAAAAATAAGATTAAAAAGTGACATAGATGAAGCTTTGCAAAAATCAAATGGAAATGAAGTTTTAGTAACAGTTAAAAGAAATGATGATATAAAAGAGATAAAAGTAATTCCGACAAAAGAAGAAACAAAAAGTATTGGAATATACTTAGAAGCAAAAGAAGAGAATTTATCTTCTAGTATAAAAGGAGTATATTCAGAAAGTCCGGCAGAAAAAGCGGGCTTACAAGCAGAAGATAAAATAGTAAAGATAGATGGAATAGAATGCAAAGATGACCCATACAAAGTAATAGAATTAATATCTTCAAGTACGAATGAAAAGATGCTAATAGAAGTAGAAAGAAATAACCAAATAAAGAATTTTGAAATTGAACCACAAACAACAGAAACATATAAGTTAGGAATAATATTTAAAGTAGCAGAAAATACATTTGCAAATAATATATATTATGGATTTTGGGATACGACAGATTTCTCTGTTTCAATAATAGATAATTTAAAAATGCTATTTAAAGGTGAGGTAAAAGCAGATCAATTAATGGGACCAGTAGGAATATCAGAAGTGGTTTCTAAAACAGATGGAATAGTAGAATTTATATATATGTTAGCACTTATATCACTATCATTGGGAGTAACAAACTTACTTCCATTCCCACCGCTAGATGGAGGAAAAATTGTTATTTTAATAATAGAAGCAATAAGAAGAAAACCAATAAAAGAAAATATAGAAGTAGGAATACAAATGGCAGGATTTTGTATACTTATAGGATTATCAATATTTGTAACATATAATGATATATTAAGAATATTCTAAATGAACACATTAACGGAAGGATGAAAAGGATGTCAAACATAGTAAAAGACGTTTTTAAAGATTATAAAGGACAAGAAAATATATTAGAAGCACAAATAGAAAACATAAATCTATTCAAGAAAAGTAAAAAAATAGAAATAAAACTATTAACAGAAAAACAAGTAAAAATTCAAGAAATATCAAGCTTTGAGGAATATTTAAAAACAAGATTTCAAATACAAAAAGTAGAACTTTATATCGAATTTGGTGAAAAAGGGGTCAGACCCCTTTTTCACCAACAGCTTGCAAATGACTGGAAAGACATAATTGGCTACATTTCTAAAAAGTTTCCATTAACAAAAGCCATTTTAAATACTAGCACAGTTGAAGTGGAAGATAATAAGGTAATTGTTGATTTAAAAACAAAAAGTGCAGATTTTTTACATTCTTATGAGATAGACAAAGAGATAGAACAAGTAGTAAACAATTTATATGGCGTAAAATGTAAAGTAATATATAAAGAAAATGTTACAGAAGAAACAATAAAAAAACAAGAAGAGTATTTGGAGAACTTACAAAAAGAAGCATGCCAAGATTTAATTAATGAAATAAGTATGCAAGAAGAAATGGTAGTAGAAAATGTTCCAGACCCAGAGGAAGAGGAACAAGAAGAAAAGACTCCATTAATTTTTGGAAGAACAGATAAAATAAAAGAACAAATAGTAAAAATTGAAGATTTAACACCAGACTATGGAAGAGTTGCAATAGAAGGAAAGGTAATTAGTACAGATGCAAGAGAACTAAAAAATGGAAAAACACTTGCTATGTTTAATATATATGATGGAACAAGTACAATAACTTGTAAATCATTCGTAGAAGCCGAAAAAGCACCAACTGTTTTGCAAAGATTAAAAGAAGCAAAAAGATTAAAAATATCTGGGAATGCACAATATGATAACTTTGCTAAAGAACTAGGAGTAATTGCAAATATAATTATAGAAATGCCAGATATAGAAGTTATTAGAAGAAAAGATAATGCAAAAGAAAAAAGAGTTGAATTGCATTTACATACTCAAATGAGCCAAATGGATGGAGTAAGTAGTGCAACAGATTTAATAAAAAGGGCAAGTAATTGGGGAATGAAATCAATTGCAATTACAGACCACGGAGTTGTACAAGCTTTCCCAGAGGCAAAAAAAGCAGCAGATAAATATGGAATAAAAGTAGTATATGGAGTTGAGGCATATCTTGTTCCAGATGACAATGCAGTTGACTTATCAAATGGAATGGATAATGAATATATAGTTCTAGATATAGAAACAACAGGCCTTTCTTTTAGGACAGAAAAGATAACAGAAATTGGTGCAGTAAGAGTAAAAGATGGAGAAATTGTAGACACATTTGAATGCTTTGTAAATCCAGAAATACCAATTCCACAAAAAATAGTAGAAATAACACATATCACAGACGATATGGTAAAAGATGCAGAAACAATAGATAAGGTTATGCCTAAATTTCTAGAATTTATAGGAGATTTAAAGCTAGTTGCACACAATGCAGATTTTGACGTTGGATTTTTAAAATACAATGCAGAAGAACTAGGACTTACAATGGATAACGAATACATAGATAGTTTGGCATTATCTAGACAATTATTCCCAGATTTTAAAAAACATAAATTAGGAATAATTGCAGAAAAGCTAGGCATTAAAGTAGAAAATGCACATAGAGCTTTAGATGATGTAAAAACATTGGTAAAAGTATTTTTAAAAATGCTAGAAATACAAGCAGAAGAACCAAAAAAAGGTAGAGGTAAGAAAAAAGAAGAAAAGAAAGAATTATATAAAACACTTCCTTCATATCATGCAATAATACTTGTAAAAAATCTTAAAGGTTTAAGAAATTTATATGAATTAATATCAGTTTCACATTTGAATTATTTCTATAAGAAACCACGTATTTTAACAAGTGTGCTAGAAAAATATAAAGAAGGTTTAATACTAGGTAGCGCATGCGAACAAGGAGAATTATATAGAGCGATTGTTGCAGGAAAATCAGAAGAGGAAATAGAAAGAATTGCAAAAAGATATGATTATTTAGAAATACAACCACTAGGAAACAATGAATTTATGCTAAGGAACGGAACAGTTGGAAGTAAAGAAGAATTACAAGACATAAATAGAAAAATAGTTGAATTAGGTGATAAACTTGGCAAAAAAACTGTTGCAACATGCGATGTTCACTTTTTAGACCCAGAAGACGAAATATATAGAAGAATTTTAATGGCAGGACAAGGTTTTTCAGATGCAGACGAACAAGCTCCATTATATCTAAGAACAACAGAGGAAATGCTAAAAGAATTTGAATACTTAGGCAGAGAAAAAGCGTATGAAGTTGTTGTTACAAATACAAATTATATTTCAGATTTATGCGAAGAAATAAGCCCAATATCACCAGAAAAATGTCCACCAGTATTGGAAAATGCAGAAAGAGATATTCAAGATATTTGTACAAGCAAAGCAAAAGAACTATACGGAGATCCACTTCCTCAAGTGGTACAAGATAGATTAAAAAGAGAACTGGACTCAATTATAAAAAATGGATTCTCAACATTATATATAATTGCTCAAAGGCTAGTTTGGAAATCAAATGAAGATGGATATTTGGTAGGTTCCAGAGGATCTGTTGGCTCTTCGTTTGTTGCAAATATGCTTGGAATTACAGAAGTAAACTCACTTCCACCACATTATAGATGTCCAAACTGCAAATATTCAGACTTTAATGATTATGGAATAAAAAACGGAGTCGATTTACCAGATAAAATATGTCCTAAATGTGGAGCAAAACTATTTAAAGATGGAATGGATATACCATTTGAAACATTCTTGGGATTTAATGGAGATAAAGAGCCTGATATAGACTTAAACTTCTCTGGAGAATATCAATCAAAAATACATAGATATGCAGAAGTAATATTTGGAAAAGGAAAAACATTTAAGGCTGGAACAGTTGGTACAATAGCAGATAAAACAGCATTTGGATATGTAAAAAATTATTTTGAAGAAAGAAATATTCCTGTTACAAATGCAGAAATTTCAAGAATAGTTATGGGATGTACAGGGGTTAAAAGAACAACAGGACAACATCCAGGAGGAATTATAGTTGTACCACATGGTAGAGAAATATATGAATTTACTCCAGTGCAACATCCAGCAGATGACCCAAATTCAGATATTATAACAACACACTTTGACTATCACTCAATAGATAAAAACCTACTTAAACTAGATATGCTTGGACACGACGATCCAACAGTTATAAGAATGCTTCAAGACTTAACAGGAGTTGACCCCAAAACAATTCCACTAGACGACAAAAAAACAATGAGCCTATTTACATCAACAAAAGCACTGGGCGTAGAACCAGAACAAATAGGTTCAAAAACAGGTTCATTTGGAATACCAGAGTTTGGAACAAAGTTCGTAAGAGGAATGCTTGAAGAAACAAAACCAACAACATTTGAGGAATTAATAAGAATATCTCGGATTATCACATGGTACAGATGTGTGGCTTAACAATGCAGAAACTTTAATAAAAGAAGGAAAAGCTACATTAAGTGATGCAATATGTACAAGAGACGATATAATGACATATTTAATAAAAAAAGGATTAGATCCAAACCATTCATTTAAAATAATGGAAGCAGTTCGTAAAGGAAAAGTAGCAAAAGGTGCAGAACCAAAATGGGAAGAATACAAAGAAGAAATGAGAGAACACAATGTACCAGAATGGTATATAGATTCTTGCCAAAAAATAAAATACATGTTCCCAAAAGCACACGCTGTGGCTTATGTAACAATGGCATTTAGAATAGCATGGTTTAAGGTTAATTACCCACTTGCATATTACTGTGCATATTTTAGTATAAGGGCAGATGACTTTGATAGTGAACTTATGATATATGGAAAAGAAAAAGTAAAAGCAAAAATGAAAGAACTAGAAAAACTAGGAAATGGTATGTCAGTAAAAGAAAAAGGTGTATATACAATATTAGAAATTGTACTAGAAATGTATGAAAGAGGTTTTAAATTTTTACCAATAGACTTATACAAATCACACAGTAACAAATTCCAAATAGAAGATGGAGCAATCCGTCCACCACTTTCTAGTATACCAGGGCTAGGAGGAGTAGCGGCAGAAAGTATATACAATGCAGTGCAAGCAGAACATGGAAAATTTATGTCAATAGACGATTTTCAAATAAAATCTAAAGCAGGAAAATCAGTAATAGAAATGCTTACAAAATTCGGGTGCTTTGAAGGAATGAGCAAAAGCAATCAACTTAGTTTGTTTGGATAAAAAAACATTGACATGTGAAAAAATAACATATAAAATAATGTATGTACAAAGAAAGAAGGAGAACCACAAAGGAGGAAAACAAAAAGCGGAATCACATTAATAGCATTAATAATTTCAATAATTGTAATGTTAATATTAGTAGGAGTAACGGTAACTACAGCAATAAATGGAGGACTATTTGAAAGTACAAGAAAAGCAAGCAGAGACACACAAAAACAATCAGTATTAGAAGAACTAAATGCATTAACAGCAGAATTTAATGCAGACTTATATGCAAATCCAGATAAGTATTATAATGGTGAAGAGGACATTGATGTAATTATAATGAAACAAACTGAAATAAGAATTCTTGGGGAAAATAATGAGAATCCAAACTCAAGCATAGGAGAATCTGGTTTGGCAGAAGAAGATGGTTACTATTTTTATATATCTTTTGTATACAAAGGAACTAATGCAAAATGGAAATTTGTTATTAATCCTGAAGAAGGAACAATAGATTATATAGAATTAATTTTAAACGGAATTACTATACAAGAAATAGGAGAGACTCCAACAATTAATGCTGTGGGAAATATTAAAGAAGTAAAAGAAGGTGTACCGATTCCAAAGGGATTTTATTATGTAACAGGAACAAAAAATACAGGAGTTGTAATAAGCGATAGCGAAGCAGACAAAGATAATGAAAATGGAAATAATGGAAATCAATTTGTTTGGGTGCCTGTAAAATTGAACCCAAAATTAAAAATAGTAATAGATGATACTAAAAATATTTCTAAAGTAACAATAATGGATTTACAAGACGATAAAAAGCAGATAGATGTTAACGGAAAATATTTGGAAGAAATAATAGATTTTAATAAAAGTACTTTTTATGAAGTAGCAATAGAATACGAAGATGGAACAAAAACTGAAAACCTTTATAGCACTGATTTACAATACAAGCGACTAAGCGAAAACTTGAGAAAATTAAAAATAGGTGCAGAATATTATGGTGGATTAGAGAATCTAGCTGATTTTTATAAAGAAAAGCTCTATCCAGATCAAAATTTTGAATTCAAAATTGATATTTTTAAAGAGCTTTTTAAGGATCAAGAAATTTATGATACTACAGACGAAACTCCAGAAGAAGATAGTGTATTAAAATATGGAGGTTTCTATCTAGGAAGATATGAAGTTGGAACAGATGGGAAAACAAAAAAAGACAATAATCCTAAAAGAAATATTTCATTTACAGTTGCAGAAATAGAAGTAAAAGAAGCATATAATAACGATAAATATGGAGTGAAATCAAGTTTACCAAGTGGTTCAGCTTGGAATAGTACTGCAAAATGGATTGTTAATTCGAAAGCGGAAAGCTGGGATAGTGTATTTAATGATAGCACAAGTTGGGGTAATTATAAACCGAGTGCAATCGGACAAGGAACTCTAAAATCAACAGGAAGTAGCGATTCTTATTCTAAAAATCATATATATGATTTAGCAGGAAACTTGCAGGAATGGACATTAGAAACTGCAAATACAAATGAAAAGATATGTAGAGGATCAAATTATGATATAGGTGGAAGTCCATGCATGGTTTCTGGCGATTCAACAGCTGTAACTGCTACAGAAAATGAGACAGGATATAGACTAATGCTATATATAAAAGAATAACAAAAAATGGAGCAAAGATACTAGAGTATCCAAGCTCCTTTTTTATTGTATAGCAAAAATTAATAGTGACAAAACAAATCTAAAATGATATAATTCAATTTATGGAGTGAATTTTATGATAATAGATAAACTAATTGAAAGTAAAATAAAAACGTATGCATTTGTGGGACCTTCTGGAACTGGTAAAAGTTACAGAGCACAGATGGTAGCGAATGAAAGAGGAATAAGCTACATTATAGATGATGGGCTTTTAATAAAAGAAAATGAGGTTATTGCAGGAGTTTCTGCTAAAAAGGCTGCAACAAAAATAGAAACAGTAAAAAAAGCATTATTTAATAATCAAGATGAAGCAGATGAAATAAAAAAAGCTTTTAGAAAATATAGACCAGAGAGCATATTAATTTTAGGAACTTCTGATAATATGATAAAAAAAATAAGAGAAAATTTAGGGTTACCAGAACTTACAGAAACAATATATATATCAGATGTAGCAACAGAAGAAGAAATGCAGGAAGCTAAAAGAATTAGGCAAACACAAGGAAAACATGTAATTCCAGTACCTACATTTGAAATAAAAAAGGATTTTTCTGGTTTTATATTAGATCCACTTCAAATATTTAAATCAAAAGGAAAAGATGCAAAACCATACATATCAGAGAAATCAATAATTAGGCCAACATTTAGTTATTTAGGTAAATTTGTAATATCAGATACTGTATTTAGACAAATAATAGAATACTTAGTTATGAAAACAGAAGGATTGTATAAAGCGAGTAGAGTTAGAATAGACAAAATAGGCGAGAATGAAGGGGTATCTATATATATAGAGGTAGTAGTAGAATATGGATTCAATATAGTAAATACATTAAAAGAATTCAAGAAAAAATGTAAAAAAGAAATAGAAAATTTGACGGCAATGAATGTAGAAAATATTGATATAATAGCAAAAGGAATACATGTATCAGAAGAAATAAAGGGAGAATGATAAAATGAGTTTTATAGTAGGAATAGATGGACCAGCAGGAAGTGGAAAAGGAACAGTAACAAAGCAAGTAGCAAATAAATTAGGACTAATTAATATAGATACAGGAAGCACATACAGGTGCGTAGCTTTAGAGAGCATAAATCAAGGAGTTACATTGGAAGATAAAGAAAAGATAATAGAAATAGCGAAAACAATAACAATTGATATAAAACCATTACCAGAAGGAGATAAGATATTTTTAAATGGAAAAGAAGTTACAAAAGAAATTCGTTCTAAAGAAGTAACAAAAATAGTATCTCAAATATCTTCTATAAAAGAAGTGAGATTTGAAATGGTAAATCTACAAAGAAAGCTAGCAGAAGGAAAAGATGTAATTATGGAAGGAAGAGATATCTGTACTTATGTATTTCCAAATGCTGACGTAAAAATATATTTAGATGCTTCAATAGAAGAAAGAGCAAAAAGAAGATATAAAGAAAACCAAGGAAAAAATATAAACATGTCTTATGAAGAAGTAATAGAAAATATAAGAAAAAGAGATGAAAATGACAAAGCAAAAGAAATAGGAGCATTAAAAAAAGCAAAAGATAGTATAGTAATAGACACAACAAAACTAACAATAGAAGAAGTGGTAGAAAAAATTATAGAAATAATTAAAAACAAAAACAGCAGATTGTAATTTATCTAATAAGGAGAACACAATGAAAAAATTTTTAGGACTTTTAATAAAAAAAATATATAAGGGCTTAATGATACTTGTATATAGGCCAAAAGTAGTAGGAAGAGAAAACATGCCAAAGGATACAGCTGCAATAGTATGTCCAAACCATGTCCATGCATTAGACTCTACACTAATAATTTCAATGAACAAAAGACATATAAAAACACTTGCAAAAGAAGAACTTTTTAGAAATAAGTTTTTTAAATTCTTAGCAGATTTGTATGGAATATATCCAGTAAAAGCAAACAACAAATCTATGGAAAGTATAAAAGTTTCCTTAAAAATATTAAAAAACAATGAATTATTAATGATATTCCCAGAAGGAACTAGAAATGGTATGGCAAAAGGTGTAAAACCAAAGGATGGAGCAATAAAACTTGCTATAAGAGCAAATGTTCCAATTGTACCAGTAGGAGTACAGGGCAACTTTAAACCATTTAGAAAAGTAAAAGTAAATATAGGTAAACCAATTTACTATAGCAAATATAAAGATGAAGTAAATAACAAAGAGGTAATGGATAAACTAACAGAAGAATTAATGAAAACAATAGTAAAATTAAGGGATGAGAGAATATAAAACTAGCTAAATTTGCAAAAATTTACATAACGTGGTATAATTACATTAGTAAAGCCAATGCGCTTTATTAAGTGCTTCCTCTTAGTGTCAGAGGTAGGCATCTTAGGCTAGACAGAGACACAAAAAAATTTTTAGGAGGAACAAATATGTTCGGAAAATTCAGTAAGAAAGCAAAAAAGGCAGCAGCAGAAGCAGAGCGCAACGAAGCGATGAAAAAGGCCCTTCGGGATTTTTCAAACTTCGTCAAGAGCTTTATGGATGGAGGAAATGATGGCAACAAAGATTGGCTCGAATTCGCAAGAAAATGCTCTGATTGGTTGGATCACTTGGTTGAAGAGTTTCCAGAGGCAGCAGAGCTTCTGAATTGGAAACCGGAGGTAAGACCGGAAGACAGAGTTTATACGTGGTTTGATGATGAAGGTTTGCCGCGCAGTTATTCTTATGCTGACATGCTTAGCAACAAGGAAATGGTAGAACGCATAAACTTGTGGGAGCAGTACAGAGCAGATGCAGGAAACAACAATCTTACGCTGGAAGACATTGGTTTTACTGGTGGCGGATTGAAATTCCAGTATGAGGCAGTAGCATATCTTTCATTTGCTTACTTGCAGAAGATGTACTACACAGGACTGCTTAAACGCATTGATGAGCTTCTTTTAGCTAACTGAACAAAAAAGGTATCCTCGAAAGAGGATATCTTTTTTGTTGTATAGAAAAAAGAATTGGCCCCTTAGTGTTACTTGCGTAACAGGGGCCGTTTGAGGGGGAAAAGGTGTTAGCTTTTTTCAACAGAAGCAGGGGCTATATAATATCCACCTACCATGTAATAAGTTTGCTCGCTTGCAGTTCCAGACTTAACAATTACTTTTTTTGAATACTTAACTTTAAAAAGATCATTCGAGAAAGCTGTTATTAAATCAGCCTTATGGAGCTCACAAAAGATTAAACTTATAGATTTTCCCATCTTAGGAGCATTTATAAATGAATCATCAGTATAAAACACCCAAGATTTGAGAGAACCTGTTACGATTCCACCAGAGGAATTTTCAACTACTTCGCCTTCAACAAAGGACAAAGAGTCAATCTTGCTTTCGGCTACTTTCAACTTACTCTTAGTCTGAAACAAAAACACTGAAAGTGCTATGATTGTACCAATCATAATCAAACTAAAAAGAATTCGGATAAACTTTTTCTTTTTCATGCTATTAGTTCCTTTCTGTATTTTAAAATTAAAAAGTTTAACCCCCTCAAATAATGCTTATAGCAATATTATTTTATCATATTTCTACAAAAAAATCAAATTTTTCACTAGAACCACCTTACATGTATTGACTTTTAGCTAAAAAATAATGTATAATAAATTGTTAGTTGTAAAATAATGAGAGAAGGGGAATTATAATGAGTAATGATAAAATTAGAAATGTAGCAATAATTGCACACGTAGACCATGGAAAAACTACATTAGTAGATGCACTTTTAAGACAAAGTGGAACTTTTAGAGCAAACGAACAAGTACAAGAAAGAGTAATGGATTCAAATGACCTAGAAAAAGAAAGAGGAATTACAATACTCGCTAAAAATACATCTGTTATGTATAACGATATAAAAATAAATATAGTAGATACACCTGGACATGCTGACTTTGGAGGAGAAGTTGAACGTGTTCTTAAAATGGTAGATGGAGTACTTTTATTAGTAGATGCATTTGAAGGAGCAATGCCACAAACAAGAGAAGTTTTGAAAAAGTCACTAGCTTTAAACTTAAAACCAATTGTTGTAATAAACAAAATAGATAGACCAGGAGCAAGACCTTTAAAAGTAGTAGACGAAGTTCTAGAACTATTTATTGAATTGGGAGCAAATGATGAGCAATTAGATTTCCCTGTAATATATGCTTCTGCAAGAGATGGGTATGCTAAAATGAATTTAGACGATGAATCAGACAATATGAAATGTGTATTTGAAACAATAGTAAATACAATAGAACCACCAAAATGTGATGAAAATGGACCAATGCAAATGCTAGTATCAAATATAGATTATGATGATTATGTTGGAAGAATTGCAGTAGGAAGAGTTGAACGTGGCATTATAAAAGAAGGAATGCCAGTAGTAGTATGCAAAAAAGATAAAAACGAAAACGCAAAAGTAGTTAAAGTTTCTACTTATATGGGATTAAAGAAAGTTGAAGTTCCAGAAGCAAAAGCTGGAGATATAGTAGAAATTTCTGGTATAACAGATATAAATATAGGAGAAACAATTTGCGATATAAACAACCCAGAAAAAATAGACTTTGTAGATATAGACGAGCCAACAGTTACAATGACATTCTCTGTTAATAATGGACCATTTGCAGGTAGAGAGGGAGAATTTGTAACATCAAGACATATAAGAGATAGATTATTTAAAGAACTAGAAAGAAATGTATCTTTAAGAGTAAAAGAAACAGCTTCACCAGACTCATTTGAAGTTGCCGGACGTGGAGAATTACATTTATCTGTATTAATAGAAACAATGAGAAGAGAAGGCTTTGAATTATTAGTATCTCGTCCAAAAGTTATATTTAAAGAAATAAATGGAGAAAAATGTGAACCAATAGAAAGACTTGTAGTAAATGTTCCAGATGACTGCATAGGAAATGTTATAGAAAAACTAGGAAGAAGAAAAGCAGAAATGGTAAATATGGAACCTGCTGAAGATGGACATACAAAAATAGAATTTAAAATACCTGCAAGAGGATTAATTGGTTATAGAACAGAATTTTTAACAGATACAAAAGGCGAAGGAACAATGAACCATATATTTGAATGTTATGAGCCATATAAAGGAGATGTTGTAGCAAGAACAAGAGGAACTATAGTTGCATTTGAAGCTGGAAAAGCTATAACTTACGGACTATATAATGCACAAGATAAAGGAGATTTATTTATAGGGCCTGGTACAGAAGTATATGAAGGAATGATAGTTGGATTAAATTCAAGAGGAGAAGATTTGGCAGTTAATGTATGTAAAGAAAAACACTTAACAAATACAAGAGCTTCTGGATCTGATGATGCATTAAGATTAGTACCACCAATACAAATGAGCTTAGAAAAAGCAATAGAGTTCATACAAGATGATGAATTAGTAGAAGTAACACCAAAAAGCATAAGATTAAGAAAGAAAATATTAAACAACAAAGATAGAGAAAGAGCTGCAAGAAAATAAATAATTGGAGGTTTAGTTTATGCCAAAAGAAGGAGATTATCATGATAAATTAAGAAGTGTTGATTGGGTACGTGATAGAGTAGCTAAAAGAGAGGCTTTAGAATATAAAATTAGAAAATGCTATAAGAGGGTATATGATTTTGTAGAAAAAGAAATTACAAAAGGAATGTTACCATATCCAGCTATAGAAAAAGTGTTAAATAGTGCTGGCTTAGAAAAGCTATGTCCAGAGCTTAAAGATGATAAAGTAAGAAGAATAGTTAGAGCTACTTTACTACACTATTATTTTAGAGGACCAAATAAAGAAAAAGAAATAGAAGAAGGGGAAGAAAGATAATTGAGTATAGAAAGTATAAAGAAAAAATCTTTAGAAGAGCATATTCCAATCATAATGGATGATACATTAGAAGTGATAAAAGAAATACTGATAAAAGAAAAGCCTGCTAGAATTTTAGAAATAGGAACAGCAACAGGCTATTCTTCTATTTGTTTTGCAACAATATTATTAGAAAATTGTATAGACGAGGATTCCTCGTCTATATTAATAGATACAATAGAACTAGACGAAGAAAGAGCAAATGAAGCAATTAGAAATATAAAAGAAATGGATTTAACAAATACAATAAATGTATTTATTGGAAATGCAGTAGAAATACTACCAACATTTAATGAAAAATATGATATAATATTTATTGATGCAGCAAAAGGAAAATATCCAATCTTCCTAAAAGAAGCAATAAGACTTTCGCATAAAAACACTATAATATTAGCAGATAATATTTTGTACAAAGGATATGTAATGAGTGACTATAATAAACATAAACAAAGAACAGCTGTAACTCACTTAAGAGAATATATAAAAGAAGCAACAGAAGATAAGAGTTTAGAAACAAAAATTTTAGAAGTGGGGGATGGATTGGCAATAAGTAAAGTGTTAATCTGAGTGTTAAAATGGAAGGAAGTAAAAAAAGAGAAGAGTTTATTAGCTCATTAAAAACAAACAATAATGATGATGATGAAATTAGAAGATTTATTGAAGAATCTGAAAAAATGAAACCAACAATAGGAGAACTTGCAGAAGGTTATAAGAGTATTCTATCAGATTTAGGAGAGGGATTTTTTGTAATTGTAGAAAACTATAATGAGTGTTTAAAAATAGCAAAGAGAAATGAAATAATCGGAGATGTTAAGCTAAAAGCGAGAATCAAAGATTTTTCGAGTTCAAGACTTAATACAGATAAAAAAATTCTAGACGATATTTTTGGAATGGAATTGATAGCACCAACAGAAGAAGGAAAAGAATTCTTGATGCTATTTAACCGCTTAGCTTTTGAAATAAAGAAAGAAAAGAAACATAGAAAAGAACAGACAGGATATACAGCATATCACTGCATGGGAGATTTAAAAATAAATGAAAAGAAGTTGGAAAATCTACAAGAAAAAATAAAAAAAATTATAGCAAGTTCTAAAACTCAAGAATACAAACGTTCGAAAATTAGTAAGGAATTTGACCAAGAGAGAGATGTAAAAGATGTAGATATATTTCCATACTTGAGAAAACAAATTGAGGATCCCCAAAGGTTAGATGGAATTACATCCGTTCTTGAAAAAATGTTAAAATATATGTTAACAGTAGAAACCAATATAGATTTACCAATTATAGAATTTCAATTTAAAACGGCAGAGGTTGCAGAAAATGCAATAAGGGGAACTTCTTCACATTCAAAATATAAAGAGACAGATGAAAGAAAGATAAGAAATAAACTTATAGAAGGAAAATTAATAAGAGGTGTAAATTCTCCTTGGAAATTTGAGGGAACAGAGAAAGGAATAAAACTTCAGGATTTTTATAAAACTCTTTTGGAAAACTGGCCATTTTTAAAAGATGATATAATTAAAAGAAGAGAAAATAATGAAATGGAAGATAAAGAACTATTTTCAACATATGATAGACTAACAGCAGAACAGTTTCCATTTTTTAGAAAATACATTCCAGAATATGAATATGATATTAACAAAGAAGAAAGTTGGCAAACTTTGAAAATAGCAATGACGAGCAATACTCTAGAAAGTGACGAACCATTAAAAGAAGATGTTTTAGAATCAAAAGTGCCAAAGAATGACGAAGGAAGGTGAAATTGATGCAAAAGCCAGAATTACTAGCTCCAGCAGGGTCACTTGAAAAGGCAAAGACAGCTTTTAAATATGGAGCAGATGCGGTATATATGGGAACATCTAACTTATCACTACGTTCAAGAGTAACAGTAGATGATGATGAGCTAATAAAAACAATTGAATATGCGCATAGTATAAACAAAAAAGTTTATGCAGCATTAAATATATATGCAAGAGACAATATGTATGAAGAAATAGAAAATCAAATAAATATATTGAAAAAAGCAAAAGTAGATGCACTAATTATTTCTGATGGCGGAATAGTAGAAATGGCAAGAACATTAGCGCCAGAAATACCTATACATATAAGTACACAAGCAAATGTTACAAGTTACCATACAAGCAACTTTTGGAAGAAAAACGGAGCAGAAAGAGTTATACTTGCAAGAGAGCTAAATAAAGAAGAAATAAAAGAAATAAAAAATAACACAGATTTAGAAATAGAGATATTTGTTCATGGAGCTATTTGTTACAGCTATTCTGGAAGATGCAATTTAAGTGACTTTTTAGCTTCTAGATGTGGAAATTTAGGAGATTGTGCACAAAGTTGCAGATGGGCATATAATATGTATATAGAAGAAAAAAATAATCCGGGAAATCTTATGCCAGTAGAGCAAGACCAAAATGGAACATATATACTTTCTTCAAAAGATTTATGTTTAATAAAAGAAATACCAGAAATTGTTGATATGGGAATAGATAGTTTAAAAATAGAGGGAAGACTAAAAACTGAGTATTATTTGGCAACAGTAATTAGCGCATATAGAAATGCAATAGATGATTATATAAAAAATCCAGAAGAATATGATTACACAAAATATTTGAAAGAATTAGAAAAAACCAAAACAAGAGGGTTAACAACATTTTATTTTAATGACAAAAACAATAGAGACTTTCAAGAATATGAAGGTAAACAATATAATCCAGATTTTGAGTTTGGGGGAAAAGTTTTAGAAAAAAATGTAGAAGGAAAAGATATAATAGAAATTCGTAATAGATTACAAGTAGGTGATTCTATGGAACTGCTAGTCCCAAACAAGCTAGAACCTGAAAAGTTTATAATAGAAGAAATGTGGGATATAGAAACCAAAGAGCCTATAACACATGTAAATCCAGGAAAAGAAGGACAAAAGGTTATATTAAAAATGCCAACTGATGTAAAAGAGGGATGGATATTAAGAAGGAAAAAATAGAGGAGACTTTATATGAAAAGAACAAAAATAAAAGATAGAGTATTACCAACTTATACAAAAGGTGAAGAAATATTTAATATGACTTCTCATATAGTGGGAGCAGTACTAGGAATTGTTACAACCGTTTTGTGTATTGTAATGGCAGCTTTACACAGAAGTACATATGGAATTGTTAGTAGTAGTATATATGGTACTACAATGATAATTTTATATACAATGTCTAGTGTCTATCATGGGCTATCGCCAAGAAAAAGTACGGGAAAAAAAGTATTACAAGTTTTGGACCACTGCACAATATTTTTATTAATTGCAGGTTCATATACCCCAATAGCATTATGTGCTTTTAGAGAATATAACCCAGTATTAGGATGGACGATGTTTGGTGTAGTTTGGGCTGCTGCAATACTAGGAATAGTTTTGAATGCTATTGATTTAGAAAAATATAAAAAATTTTCTATGATTTGCTATTTAGCAATGGGATGGGTAGTAATATTTAGAGCAGATTTACTACCGGTTGTTCTTGAAAAAAATGGACTGATATTGTTAGTAGCAGGAGGAATAGCATACACAATTGGTGCTGTATTATATGGACTTGGAAGAAAACATAAATATATGCACTCCATATTCCATTTGTTTATAGTCTTAGGAAGTTTATTACACTTTTTCTGTATACTATTTTATGTAGTTTAGATGCAAGCAAAGCAATAGATAAAAGAGAAATACAAGTTCTTTTACTATTGCTTTTTTTATAGTTTAAATATATAATTTAGAAGTAATTTTAAGAGGAGACATGAATATGGATGAAAATTTATTAATTCCAAATTTGCAAGATGAAATAGAAGAAAGAGCAGAGGTATCTTTAAGACCTAAAACATTAGATGAATACATTGGGCAAACAAAGGTAAAAGAAAACATGAAAATATATATAGAGGCTGCAAAAAAAAGAAATGAGCCATTAGATCATATTTTGCTATATGGACCTCCTGGACTAGGAAAGACTACTCTTGCAAGTATTATATCAAATGAAATGAATACAAATATAAGAATAACATCAGGACCTGCGATAGAAAAACCAGGTGATTTGGCAGCACTTTTAACAAATCTTTCACCAAATGATGTTTTGTTTATAGATGAAATACATAGATTAAATAGAAGTGTAGAAGAAATACTTTATCCTGCTTTAGAAGACTATAATTTAGATATTATAATAGGAAAAGGCCCTAGTGCGAGGTCAATTAGACTAGATTTACCAAAATTTACTCTAATAGGAGCAACAACAAGAGCTGGTTCACTTACAACACCACTACGCGATAGATTCGGAATCGTTCATAGATTAGAACTTTACGATGTTAAAGACTTAGATGAAATAGTAAGAAGATCAGCAAAAATATTAGAAGTTAATATAGATAAAGAAGGCTCTTTAGAAATAGCAAAACGTTCTAGAGGAACTCCTAGAATAGCAAATAGATTGTTAAAAAGGGTAAGAGATTATGCAGCAGTTTTAGGGGATGGAAATATAACAAAAGAAATTGCAAAAATAGCATTAGAAAAATTAGAAATAGATGATTTAGGTTTAGACAATATAGACAGAAAAATACTAAAAACAATTATATTAAACTATACTGGAGGACCAGTTGGAATAGAAACTTTAAGCTCAACAATAGGAGAAGAAGTAGAAACAATAGAAGATGTGTACGAACCATATCTAATGCAAATGGGATTTATAGCAAGAACTCCAAGAGGAAGAGTGGCAACACCAAGTGCATACAAACATTTAGGAATAGAAATGGCGAATTAAGAAAGGAAAAGTATGAAGTTATTATTACATACATGTTGTGCGCCTTGTAGCGTATATTGCATAGAGGAATTAAGAAGTGAAAACATAGAACCTACTGTATATTGGTTTAATCCAAATATACATCCATACATGGAATACAAAGCAAGAAGAGATTGCTTAAAAGAATATACAAAAAGTATTGGCGTAAATGCTATATTTGAAGAGAATTACGGACTAAAAGAATTTTGCAAGAATGTAATTAATGATTTAGAAAATAGATGCGTAAATTATTGCTATAGAGTAAGACTAGAGCAAACTGCAAAATTTGCAAAAGAAAATGGATATGATAGCTTTTCTACCACTTTGCTAGTAAGTCCATATCAAAATCATGAAGCTCTAAAACAAGTAGGAGAAGAACTAGCAGAAAAATATGGGCTAGAATTTGTATACAGAGATTTTAGAGTAGGCTTTAGAGAAGGACAAACAAAAGCTAGAGAACTAGGATTATATATGCAAAAATATTGTGGATGTGTATTTTCAGAGGAAGATAGATATAGTAAGCAGATTAAGAGAGAATATGAAATAAAGAATATATAGAAAGGTGTGAGAATATATAATGAAAAATATTGTAATATATGGTTTAATAGTTTGCACGATAATATTAGTAATAGTTTTAGCATTACTATATTCAAATCCCACTGTTGCAGTTTTGGGATATCATGATTTTGGAAAAGATGTTGATGATTCTAACACTTTTGTGCTAAATATAGGAAAATTCGAAGAACAGCTAAAATATTTAAAAAAACATCATTACAAAACTCTAACTTTAGATGAGTTTTATGAATATAAACAAAACAAAAAGAAATTTCCATATAAATGCGTATTAATTACTATGGATGACGGATATCAATCAAATTATGAATTAGCATTTCCATTACTAAAAAAATACAATATGAATGCAACAGTTTTTTGCGTAGGAAAAAATGCTGAAGAAGGCTGTGCAGGCTATATGGGTAAAGAAACTCTAAAAAAAGTAAAAGAAGAATATCCTAATATAGATATAGCATCACATTCATACAATTTACATGAAAAAGGTGCATATAATGTTGGAAAAGATGAATTAAGGGAAGATTTCTCAAAGTGTAAAAATGTTATACAAACAGAGTATTTAGCATATCCTTTTGGAGATTATAACGAAAATTTTGTAGAGGTTTTAAAAGAAAACAATTTTAAACTAGCATTTACCTTTGGACCAGGAAAAGAACATAGAAAAGCAAAGCATTCAGATTCAAACTACAGAATACCAAGACTATGCATTTCAAGCAATATGCCAATGTGGAAATTTGCAATAAGAATAGCATTACCATATTAAGAAGAGGAGTATATGGAAACAAGAGATATTATTGAACTATCAAAAAAATTATATATTGAAATAGAAGAAAATGGGATAAACAGAATAAGAGAATTGTTTTCTAAAGGAGAAACATTATCTCAAGAATTAAAATTTGATGTTAATGAAGAATATTTAAAGAAAATGATTATGTCACAACTTTATATTGGGAGAATGTTAATGTCTCACAAATATAGAAATAGTGGATTTGATGAAAGAGCTGCATTCAATAGTGAAGCTGATAAAATAAGAGGACAAATTGATAGCCAAGAAGTTTTAAAATTTGAAAATCCTACATTAGAAGCATTATTCGGTAACTCGTTAAACATTTCTACAGAGCAAGAATACGAGGAATGGAGAGAGTTTGCAGATTTCGATAGACATAAAGAAAAAAAGTTTGATACTATTTATTTAGAAGAAGAAGCTAGATTTAAATATGAGAATGAAACTAATCCATTGAAGAAATTTATTCAATCTTTTAGATATAGAAAGATGCTGAAAGAAGAAACTTTAGAAGATTCTTATGTAAAAAAAGTAAGAGAAATGATAAGAGAGAAAATAGCAGAAAATCCGGAAGATCATTCTATTGCATATAGAGATACGCATAGTGCTCTAGAAAAAGGAGTAGAAGAATATGAGAGCATAAAAGACATAGAAGACATTGCAAGAATGATTTTGAAATCATTATCAGTAGAAGAGGATAAGCCTATTAATATTGAAGAAGTGTGCAATAGAGTTAGAAGCGAAATGAAAAGTACAATAGGCTCAACAAAAAATGGAATAGAATATAGGAAAAAGCAGGTAACATTAGGCTCTGAAAGTGGAATTAGCAATAGACCTGTAATGCATACTATACAATTTGAAGAAGTACCAGAGGCTATTAAAAACCTGCAAATCGAGTATGAAAAAGCATACAATTCAAGTCAATCTGAAGAAGAATATATAAAACAGATTGCTAAAATATATGCTGATTTTATTTTTATACAACCATATGAAGACGGGAATAAAAGGACTGCAATGTGTTTGTTTAATAGTATGCTGATGTCTAAAGGAATTGTACCTCCACCAATAAGCTTAATAAATGACGATCAAATGGTAAAAGCATATTATAATGCACACGAAAAAGATTATGAGATGTTACAAAGTGTTGTTATAGATAAATATAGAAAAGTAGAAAATGCTAACCCCAATATAGGAGTACAAGAAGAAAAAGAAGCAACTGATAGGGAAACAGAAAAAATTTAAGCAAATAAGTAAAGAAGGAGAAAACAAATGAGTAAAAAGAGAGTGATAATCATAGGTGCTGGACCAGCGGGATTAACTGCCGCATATGAATTATTAAAAGATAAAGATGACAAATATGAAGTAACAATAGTAGAAGAAACAAACAAAATTGGAGGAATTTCTAGAACTGTTAGATATAATGGAAATAGAATGGACATAGGAGGGCACAGATTTTTTTCTAAAGACAAAGAAGTTATGGATTTTTGGGAGAACTTAATGCCTCTTCAAGGTGAACCATCATACGATGATAAAAAATTACGGAAGAGAAAAAAAACTGAAAAAAGGTGGACCAGATCCAGAAAAAGAAGACAGAGTAATGCTTTTAAGAAACAGGGTTTCTAGAATTTACTATCTAAAAAAATTTTTTGATTATCCAGTAAGTATGAAAAAAGAAACATTTGCAAATATGGGATTCATAAGAACTATGAAAGCAGGATTTAGTTATTTAAAAACTATATTTGTCAAAAAGAAAGAGGATTCATTAGAAAACTTTTATATAAATAGATTTGGAAAAGTTTTGTATGGAATGTTCTTTGAGAAATATACAGAAAAGTTGTGGGGAAGACATCCAAAACAAATTTCTGCTGATTGGGGAGCACAAAGAGTAAAAGGTTTATCTATAAAAGCCGTAATAAAAGATATGTTTTCAAAAGTGTTTAAGAAAAGCAATAAAGAGAAGGAAACCTCTCTAATAGAAGAATTCTGGTATCCTAAATATGGCCCAGGTCAACTTTGGGAAACTTTAGCTACAGAAGTAGAAAATCTAGGTGGAAAGATAGAAAAAGGATATCTAGTAAAGAATATAAATATAGAGAAAAATGCTGTAAAATCAGTAGAATGTGAAACAAAAAATGGAACAGAAAAAATAGAAGGGGATATATTTATATCTTCAATGCCTTTAAAAGATTTAGTTGGAGGGCTTAAAGGAGAAAAAGTGCCAGATAAAATACAAAGCATCGCAAAGGGCTTGCCATATAGAGACTTTATAACAGTTGGATTACTTGTAAAAAGACTAAATCTAGAAAACAAAACAAAAATAAAAACATTAGGTAACATTGTTCCAGACTGTTGGATTTATGTTCAAGAACCAGATGTAAAATTAGGAAGAATACAAATATTTAATAATTGGTCACCATATATGGTAGAAAAACCAGATAAAACAGTGTGGATAGGCTTAGAATATTTTTGTAATGAAAATGATAAGTATTGGAATATGAGTGATGAAGAGTTTATAAAATTTGCAACAGAAGAACTTGAAAAGATGAATATTATAAAGAAGGAAGATATATTAGATTCTCATAGAGAGAAAGTAAAAAAAGCATACCCAGCGTATTTTGATACATATTCGGATATAGACGAGCTTATAAAATATATAAATGAATTTGATAATTTATATTGCATAGGAAGAAATGGACAACATAGATACAATAATATGGATCATTCAATGGTAACGGCATTTGAAGCAACAAAAAACATAAAAGACAACATAAAAAATAAAGAAAACATTTGGAATGTAAACACAGAAAAGGAATATCACGAGGAGAAATAGATGAAAAAGAAAGAAATATCAATCTATTATTTAATAACAATAATATTTTTTATATTTATATACATAATACAACCAATAATAGAAAATCACATTAAAATTATAACAATTGTGAGTATACTATTAGTAGTTGGAATATATTATGCAGTAAAACAAATTAAAAAGTTAAGAATAAATTATAAAGACATAGTACTAATAATTATGATTTTAGGAATTTTAATTAGAGTAATGTATATTATATATACTCCAATTACTGAAAGACAACATGATGTTTATAGTATAAATGACCAAGGACACTTAGGATACATATATACAATTTATCAAACAGGAAAATTACCTGATACAAATAGTATTCAATTCTATCATCCACCTCTATTTCATTTAATAGCAGCAGGTTGGTTAAAAGTAAATGATCTATTTAATGTTGGTTTAGATAGAAGCATAGAAGGAATACAAATTATAACAGCAATTTTTTCTTCGTTAATAATGCTTGTTGCATATAGAATAGTAGAAAAAATTGAAATTAGAAATATTTACAAAATACTTATAATGGCAGTAATGGCTTTTCACCCAACATTTATAATATTAGCAGGAAGTATAAACAATGATGTTTTAATGATATTATTAAGTTTTTATATTATATTATATTTAATAAAATGGAATGATGATCAGAACATTAAAAACACAATTATATTAGCAATAATTATAGGCTGTGCAGTTATGACTAAAGTATCTGGAGCAATAATGGCAGTGCCTATAATGTATACATTTATAAAGAGAATATTTGAAGTCTATAAAGTAGAAAAGAAGAACTTATTAAGACTATTTGGAAAATTTTTATTATTTGGTGTAATTTCACTTCCATTAGGATTATGGCATCCAATGAGAAATTTAATAATGTTTAATCAAAAAATAGGGTGGGTATTGTTGCCAGCCGAAGGGTTATATGTAGGTCAATATTCTATATTTGAAAGATTTTTAAGCATATCATTTAAAGAATTATTTGGCTATACATATTGCGCAATTCCGGGAGACCATAACATTTTTTCATATATAGTAAAAACTTCAATATTAGGAGAGTTCGCTTACAATAACAGCATTGGCATATATGTAGCATTATTTAAAATAATAAATTTAATAATAATTTTAATGACTATAATATGCACATTTGTATTGTTAAAAAAAATAAAGAAAAAAAATAATAATTCTTTTATAACTAAAATATTGTTAATAACATTTTTTATAAATATAGCTAGTTATTATCATTTTAATATTAAATATCCATATCTATGCACAATGGATTTTAGGTATATGGTTCCAACAATATTTACAGGAATAGCAGCTGTTTGCATAGTTTTAGACAGGATTATAAAGAATGTTACAATAAAAGAGAGTATTGAATATATAATTGTTTTATTTTGCATTTTAAGTTTTACATTTTTCTTTATTATATAATAATGAAAGGAATAGAAAATGATTAAAAAATTAAATAAAGAAAATATAGCATTATTCTTAGTACTAGTTATATTAATGCTAATAATATTTAAAGAATTTATAACTATGCATTATGCAACAGATACATACAACATATTTGCAAGAGGATATAAGGAATATGCTATCTTATATTCATTAAATGATGGAAGAATATTCATGAGTGGAATATCATTGATAGCTGATACTTTTAATATTCCTATAAATATTTATATAATCACATTAACAATCCTAGCAATAGCAACATCATGTATATCAATAATAGTTTTAAAAAACATAATAGAAAGATACAAAAAACCTAGTAACAAATTTGGAAAAATAATTTTAGTATTAATATGCTCTTGCACAATCTTTAATTTTATGTTTATAGAAAATATGCAATTTGCAGAATGTTTTGTTATGGCAGCAAGCATCTTATGTTACATTTTGGCTGCAGATATCTTAGTAAGAAAAGATAAGTATTGGATAGTTAAATCATTCATTTTAGTGATAATAGGAATATTCTCATATCAAGGGACTTTAGGATTCTTTATTGTGATGATCTTTGTTATATCAATTGCAAAAAATGATAAGAAGATTTTAAAAAATATATTAATAGGCGGTTTAATTTGCCTAGGAGCAGTATTACTAAATTTGATAGAAATAAAAATCTGTGGTTATATGCTTGGAAATCAATCTACAAGAATGGGCGGAATAAAAAATATAGGACGTATGATAACTCGAATATTTAAATCAATATGGCCTATATTAAAATATTCAATTGGAACTTTTCCTAAATATGCATTTATATTAGTATTCTTTGTAACAGTTTTATTTACTAATATAGAAATAGAAAGAAAAAAGCAGATGTACTTAAACTGCTGTATATTTTTATTAGTATTATTAACATTATCAACTGCATTTGCAATAAACCTTTTTACAATTGCAGGATTCGGAACAGCAAGAATGCTTTTTGTTATAGGAGCTTTAATAGGAAATACGTTTATATTAATATACATAACAACAAATATATTAGAAAACAAAACGAGTATTATAAATTATATAATTATTATTTATTGCATAATTATTGTATTCAGTTATATAAATCTTATGGAATATCATAAAAAAGTAGAAGAGTACACAAAAGAAGAATGCAAAACAATAAATGAATATATAACAGAATATGAGACTCAAATAGGAAGTAAAATAGAAAATATTGCTGTATATAGAGATCAAATACCAACTTACTACTATGAATCAATAAAAAATTATTCTGCTTTAACAATCAGACCATTAGCAGTTGAATGGGGAGATAATGGAGCAATAAGCTTCTGGACTAAAAGGCCATTAAAAGAAATAAATCCTAGTAGAGAAATATATGAAAAATATTTTAAAGATAAAGATTGGGATAAATTAGATAAAGAGCAATTTGTTTTTGAAGGAAACACAATGCATTATTGTGTATACTGAAAAGGAGAAATTTTAAAGATGAACTTACTTATGAAAAGTTTTGTAAACAATTTATTTATATTTATTGCAACAAATATTATATATTGGTTTATAAATAAAGATAAAAATAAAATTATAAAAATGATTCTAATATCAAGTGCAATTTTAATAGCAGAAGTTATAATAGAGGGAGGTATAATAGCCTGCAAGCCACATTATATACAGGTATATGGAATAGGACAATTCTTATATGAAATAATATGTTTTGCAATTTTAATCAATACTACGTATTGCAATAGAAGAAAATTAAAATTAAATGTGGTACTTGATAAAAAAGAAAAGATTATCATAGTAATATCACTTTTAGTAGGAATAATTGCAGCACTAATATGCTGTATTTCAAATCCAAAGTATGTATTACCTTATAATGAAGAAGAAGAGATAGGAAATTTATATTTTAATGCAGATGTTCATAGAGGAGTAAAGGATATAACAACATATGATTCTACAATCCATGAAATTCATCCGCTATATAGATTTGCAAATTTAATATTATTGTTACCAATAATATTATTAAATACTGTATTTAATGCACTTAATATAAGCAACATATCCATTATGTATATGAATGCATATATTTGCTTAATTGTTCAAATTATTTATAATGCCATATCGGCATTAATGCTATACAAGATATTGAGAAGTGTTAATTTAAAAGAAGTTACTAGCTTTTTAGGTAGTATAATGTTTATCTTTAGCTTACCATTTATATGGTTATCAATTTTACCAGAGACCTATTCAATTACATTACTTGCGTTACTTTTTATGATATATTTCTATATAAATAAAAATAGTATTTGGATAGCTTTTGCGATATTAGCACTTGGACTAAATTTTATGGTGGCACTTCCTATAGGCATAATAATAATACATATTTTTGTGAACAACATACGAAGATTGTCAAAAAGAACAAAAACACTAATTTTTATACTTGTAATATTTATAGTTATAGCTAGTATGCCTGTAATAAAATACTCATACAAATATATAATAACATGGTGTGATAAAACATTGCCATTTAAAGAAAAAATTGCTAATACTACGAAATGGGCTGTACCAATAATGTTAGGACCAGAATTTATAAATATAAATCCTTTTTTAGTTCAAATAACAAAAGCAAGTAATGTTTCGTTAGCTTTACTAACAGTATTGGCTAGCAGTGCAATTATAGGATATTTTTCTAATTTTAAAAAAGGAATTTTACCAAACCTATGTTTAATACAACTATTGGTCGGATTTATTTTGCATATATTAGTAGGATATGGAATAAATAATGGAATTATATATGCACCATTATATGTGTGGGCATTTGTGATTCTAATATCATATGGAGTAGAGAATATAATTGAACATATAAAAAACGAGAAAATAATATTATATTTGGCTTGTGCCATTATAACACTAATTGCAGTAATAAATATCAAATGGCTGTTTAAACTAAAAAATATAATAAAAACACAAAATTTTTCAACATTATCAAAAAGTAATATTATACAAGCAGAACTGAAATATGAAAATAGAAAAACAGAAAAATTCTATATGGTTGATAGAAGCATTATACAAGTAAAGACAGGCAAAAAACTTATTGGTGGATTAGATGGCTCATATACATATGATAAGTTGAATAATACTATATCGGGAACATTATTAAATAGTGAATGGTTTAAATTGTACGTAAAAGACGATAAATTAATTTTGAACGTTAATGAAAAAGAAAAAGAAATAAATAATTTAATATTAGAAAACATTGATTATGAAAACTATGCAATATATGCGAAAGATGAAAATAAAAATAAAATAACTATTTACGAAGATGAAAATGGAATATATATACATAATGGGAATGAAGAAAAAGTATTAGATGATAGTATAAAAATAAATATTCCAGCTTTTGAAAACTACAAACACAAAAAACAATTAAGAATACTATTTAATGAAGTAATGATAAATATAACTAAAGATGGACCTAAACCTAATTTTATAGCTTACAAAAATAGTTTGTATAGAGATAGTGCTATAATAGCAATGGTACTGAAAAAGACTGATAATGTTAATCAAATAGAAGATTGGATTAGTAAAATAAATAATATTTATGATATGCAAAATGGCTGTAAAGAACCGGATAATTTAGGACAAGTATTATTTTTGTTATCACTTATTGATAGTAAAAATGAAAAATTAGTAAACGATATATTAGAAGAAGCAAAAGGCATAAAAACAGAAGGCGGATATATTAATGGTATAACAGATGGAACATATCACCCTGTTTATCAAACAAAATGGCTTATATATGGTTTGAAGAGCTTAGGGTTAAACTATGAAGAATGGAAAATTCCAAATATTTATGATGATTATGAATCATTATTATGGTTTGAAAAGGCAGAACAAAATAAAAGCATAGAAAATTCAGATAGATGGCCATATTTATTTTTTGCTAGACTACATTATGCTGGAATTCCAATATCTTTTGAAGAGAATACCTATCCAATTTCTTCAGAATATTGCCCTTCAAAAGCAAATTTTAAAGAAATGAATATGATAAATGAAAGCTTTACAAAATCAAAGTTGATAGTACCACATGCATGGTCTGCAGCAGAAATGTTTTTATATTTAGTAGATTTAGATGAGGGGAATTTATGAAAAAATACATAAAACTAATAAGAGTAAAACACTATATAAAAAACTTATTAATATTTTTACCAATTATTTTTAGCCAAAGAATAACAGATATTACGGCTTTAACTAAAACTTTAATAACATTTATACTTTTTTGTATATCAACATCAATTATTTATGTAGTTAATGACATTAAAGATATAGATAAAGATAGAAATCATCCTAAGAAAAAAAATAGACCACTAGCTTCAGGGAAAATTTCAATAAAACAAGCAATAAAAGTCATAATAATTTTATCAATAATTCTTATTTTTGGTATGGTTATATTTTTTAGAAATAACGCATATGTAATGGCTATTATACTTGTATATATAATTATGAATATGCTATATTCAATGAACCTAAAAAACATACCCATTTTAGACATCGCAATATTGGCTACAGGATTTTTACTTAGAGTAGTATTACGGGGCAGTAGTAAACGGTATTGAGATTTCTAACTGGCTATATTTAACAATATTATCGCTTTCGTTTTATATGGGAATGGGAAAAAGAAGAAACGAATTTGCTAAAGCAAATAAAAAACAAGAAACTAGAGAAGTATTAAAACAATATAGTGAGAATTTTTTAAATGAAAATATGTATATGTTTTTAGCTTTAACAATAGTGTTCTATTCATTATGGTGTCTAGAAATGAGCAATAAATTTAAAGACATAATGTATACTATACCATTTGTTATAATAATTGCATTAAAGTATAGTTTAAATATAGAAAAAGAATCAGATGGTGATCCAGTAGACTTAATATTAGGAGATAAAGTATTATTGTGTTTAACAGCAATATTTGCAATAATAATGGGAGCAATATTATATAGTTAGGAGGGCATATATTTTGAATAAATTATTATTAATAGATGGAAATAGTATAATAAACAGAGCTTTTTATGGAATAATGGGAAGTAAAATGCTTATGACAGAAGATGGAACATATACAAATGCAGTATATGGATTTTTAAGCATACTATTTAAAGAGCTAGACGATATAAAACCAGAATATCTAGTAGTAGCATTTGATTTAAAAGCCCCAACACATAGACATAAGATGTATGATAAGTATAAGGCAAACAGACATGGAATGCCAGAAGAATTAGCAATGCAAATGCCTATATTAAAAGAAACATTAAAAGCAATGAATGTTTGCATAATAGAAAAAGAAGGTTATGAAGCAGACGATATATTAGGAACTCTTGCAAAATGGGGACAGAAGGAAGAATTAGAAGTTACTGTATTAACAGGAGATAGAGATAGTTTTCAATTAATAGACAAAAATATTAAAGTAAGAATTCCAAGAACAAAAATGGGAAAAACCGAAACAGAAGATTATACAGTAGAAAAAATAGAAGAGGAATATGGACTAGAGCCATTAGATTTAATAGAAGTAAAAGGACTAATGGGAGATACATCAGATAATATTCCAGGAGTACCAGGAGTAGGAGAAAAAACAGCATTAAATCTAATTAAACAATACAAAAGTATAGATGAAGTGTATAACCATATAGATGAGCAAAAAGGAAAATTAAAAGAAAAATTATCAGAAAACAAAGACTTGGCATATCTTTCTAGAACTCTTGGAACAATTGATATAAATGCTCCAATAGAAAAAGATTTGGGCGCTTTTCAAGTAGAAGAATGGAATAAACCAGAAGTATTAGAAATATTTAAAAAACTTAAATTTAATAGATTTATAGATAGATTTGCATTACAAGAAAATATAGGGGCAACATCATTTAGTGATTCACAAATCAATACTGAAATTGAGCATGAAAAAATTGTAGACAAAACAAAATTAGCAGAATTAAAACAAGAAATACAAGAAAATAAAGTTATATATTATTATTTAACAGAAGAAAAATTTATAATTTATTCTCCAAAAACTAATAAATGTTTTTCTATAGAAAACATACAAGATTTTAAAGATATATTTGAGGACAAGAATATACTAAAATGCAGTTACAAACAAAAAGAAGAATTTATAATATTATGGAACAAAGGCATAGAAGCTAAAAACCTTATGTTTGATATAGCTATTGCAGGATATATTCTAAATTCGAATATAAACAAATATACAATAGAATATCTAGCAAATGAATATATAAACTTTGACATTGCAGAATACTTATCAAATACAGAAGAAACAGGCGTAGAACAAATTACATTGTTTGATAATGCAGAGGAGCCAAAAGAAGATAAAACATATATTTATGCATATGCAATATACAAATTATATAATGTTCTAACACAAAAAATGGAAGAGGCAGGAAGTATAGATTTATTTAATAAAATAGAAATGCCATTAACAGAAGTATTAGCAAGCATGCAGTATGAAGGAATATATATAGATAAACAAGAACTTTTAGACTTTGGAAAAGAATTGCAAGAAAAAATAGATATTTTAACACAAGAAATATATGAACTTACAGGTGAAGAATTTAATATAAACTCTACAAAACAATTAGGAGAAATCCTTTTTGAAAAGTTAAAGCTTACAGCTAAAAAGAAAACAAAAACAGGTTATTCAACAGATGTAGATGTATTAGAAAAAATAAAATATGAACATCCTGTAATAGAAAAAATATTAGAATATAGACAATTACAAAAGCTAAATTCTACTTATGTAGAAGGACTTATCCCATATATAGATGAAACAGGAAGAATACATTCTAAATTTCATCAAACAGTTACAACAACAGGAAGAATAAGCTCAACAGATCCAAATCTTCAAAATATACCTACAAGAATGGAATTAGGAAGAAAATTAAGAAAAGTATTTAAACCTGAACAAGGATACATTTTTGTAGATGCAGACTATTCTCAAATAGAGCTTAGAGTATTAGCACATATTTCTGAAGATAAAAATATGATAGAAGCATTTTGCAACAACGAAGACATACACGCACAAGCCGCTTCAAAGGTATTTAACATACCACTAGAAGAAGTAACAAAAGAAGAAAGGACAAAAGCAAAAGCAGTTAACTTTGGAATAGTTTATGGTATTAGTGAATTTGGTTTAGGAGAACAATTAGGAGTTTCTAGAAAAAAGGCTAAAGAATATATAGAACAATACCTTGATAAATATAGTGGCATAAAAGAATTTATGACTAATATAGTAGAAGAAACAAAAGAAAAAGGATATGTAGAAACTCTTTACCATAGAAGAAGATATGTACCAGAATTAAAATCCAATAACTATATGGTAAGACAATTTGGTGGCAGAGTTGCAATGAACACTCCAATACAAGGAACAGCAGCAGATATTATGAAAATAGCAATGATAAATGTATATAATAAATTAAAAGAAAACAACTTAAAATCCAAATTAATAGTACAAGTACATGACGAAATATTAGTAGAAACATTAGAAAGTGAGAAAGAACAAGTAAAACAAATTGTAAAAGAAGAAATGGAAAATGTAATAAAATTAAAAGTTCCATTGCTAGCAGAAGTAGAAGAAGGGTATAATTGGTACGAAGCAAAATAAGATTTGGAATCACACCTCCCACATCAATTAAAAACAAAAGGAGAAAAAATTGAAAAGATTATTAAAATTTTTAATAACATTATTAATATTAGCATCTATAATCTTTATTTTATTTAAAGTTGTAAAAATAGATGACATTATAATGAAAAAGCTATATCCACTAAAATATAGCGAATATGTAGAAAAATATGCGAAAGAATACAATATAGATAAATATATGGTTTATGCAATAATAAAAGCAGAAAGCAATTTTAACGAAAATGCAAAATCGTCAAGTGACGCAATAGGGTTAATGCAAATAATGGAAACTACTGCAATAGAAACAGCAAGAAAAATGGACCTTGAAGTTACAGAAGAAGATTTATTTAAACCAGACTTAAATATTAATATAGGGTTAAAATACTTTACATACCTATTAAACCATTATAATAACAATTATCCATTAACAATAATTGCATATAATGCAGGAATGGGAAATGTAGATACTTGGCTAAAAGACGGAACAATAAAAGAAGATGGAACAGATATAGAGAATGTACCATTTAAAGAAACCAATAATTATGTAAGAAAAATCTTAAGGGATTATGAAATATATAAAGAATTGTATAATTAATTATTTTGATATATAATAAAAAACAAAATCACAAGGGAGGAATGTAACATGGCAATATTAGTTACAGGAGGAGCTGGCTATATAGGAAGTCACACAGTTGTAGAATTATTAGAAGCGGGAGAAGACATAGTTATAGTAGATAACTTTGTAAATAGTAAACCAGAAGCCTTAGATAAAATAAAAAAAATAACAGGAAAAGATTTTAAATTTTATGAAGTTGACATATTAGATGAAGAAAAATTAGAAAAAGTATTTAAAGAAAATAATATAGAATCTGTAATACATTTTGCAGGACTAAAAGCAGTAGGAGAATCTGTTGTAAAACCAATAGAATATTATCATAATAATATAACAGGGACATTAGTATTGCTAAAACTAATGAAAAAATATAACTGTAAAAGGATAGTATTCAGCTCATCAGCAACTGTATATGGAGATCCAGAAATAGTACCTATAACAGAAGAATGCAAAACAGGAGGAACAACAAATCCTTATGGAACAACAAAACTATTCATAGAAAGAATTTTACAAGATGTTTATGTTGCAGATAACGAATTTAGCATAGCACTGCTTAGATACTTCAATCCAATAGGGGCACACGAAAGTGGATTAATAGGAGAAGATCCAAATGACATACCAAATAACCTTATGCCATATATAACAGGAGTAGCAAGTGGAAAACTAGAAATATTAAGTGTATTTGGAAATGACTATCCAACAAAAGATGGAACAGGAGTTAGAGATTATATCCATGTAGTAGACTTAGCAAAAGGACATTTAAAAGCACTTGCAAAAATTAGACAAGAAGCAGGAGTAAAAATATATAATTTAGGAACAGGACATGGATATTCTGTACTAGATTTAGTAAATACATTCCAAAAAGTAAATAATGTTGAAGTTAAATATAAAATAGTTGGAAGAAGAGCAGGAGATATAGCTACATGCTATGCAGATCCTTCAAAAGCAAAAAAAGAATTAGGATGGGTTGCAGAAAAAGGAATAGAAGATATGTGTAGAGACAGTTGGAATTTTATAGTTTCAAATAAATAAAAAGGAGACTTTTAATATGAAAAAGCTTTTATTAGTAATAGACATGGTAAATGGATTTGTAAAAGAAGGAGCTCTTGCAGACAAAGCAATAAATAATATAACACCCAATATCATAAATCTAATTAAAAAATATGTCCAAGAAGAAAATGACATAATAAGTATTCAAGAAGGACATAATGAAAATTCTAAAGAGTTTAAAAATTTTCCAAAACATTGTATATTAGGAACTGAAGAAGCTGAACTTATAGAAGAATTGAAGCCTTATGAAAGCAATATGAAATTAATTAGAAAAAACTCAACATCAGGATTTTTAACAAAAGAATTTTATGACTATATAAAAAATAATGAAAACAATCTAAAAGAAATAGCTTTGTGTGGTTGCTGTACAGATTTATGTGTAATGAATTTTGCTATACCATTAAAGAATTATATAAATGAAAATGATTTGGATATAGATGTTGTAATATATAAAAATGCAGTTGAAACTTATGATGCACCAAATCACAATAGGAAAGAATATAATGAAATAGCTTTTAAAATAATGGAACAAAACGGAATAAAACTTATATAGATAAAAGAAGTGGTTGTTAACCACTTCTTTTAAATAATACTTCTAATTTTTTCTATAATCATATTTAATGCAACAGTATTGTATCCACCTTCTGGAACAATAATATCGGCATATTTCTTACTAGGTTCAACAAATTGTTCATGCATTGGCTTTACAGTTGTACAATATTGTGTAACAACAGAATCTAATGTACGACCTCTTTCTTGCACATCTCTTAAAAGTCTTCTAATAAAACGAATGTCGGCATCTGTATCTACAAATATTTTAATATCCATTAAATCTCGTAATTCTTTATTTTCAAAAATTAAAATACCATCTACAATAATTACTTTCTTAGGAACTACAGTAACGGTTTTATCTTCTCTTTGGTGATTAATAAATGAATATTCAGGTCTTTCTATAGAATTTCCTTTTTTCAATTCCTTTAAATGTTCTATAAGCAAGCTTGTTTCTATAGAATCAGGATGATCGTAATTTAATTTTGTCCTTTCTTCAAAAGGAAGCTCTGGATGAGCTTTATAATAACAATCATGAGATATCATTGTTATATTATGTGCAAATTCTTTTTTAATATTATCTGCAAGAGTACTCTTGCCAGAACCAGTTCCACCTGCAATACCAATTATAATAGGGTCAATATTCATATTAATTCCTCCAAAATGTTATTTACGTTAATTTTAAAATATTATTTTAATAAAATCAAGTAAAAACGACATTTTTCTTTGCAATTTGCAAACAGCAGATTATTAGATAAATTGTGAACAAATGGGGACAGTCCATAGAATCGTTCACACAAATTACAATTTCCCGAAACAATTGACAAATTTATTTTTTTAACTATAATAGAAAAAGAAAGAAGGATAAATATGATATTAGAAGGAAAAGTTATAGAAGGAATGGGGATAGCAAAAATATTTGTAAATATGATGAAAGAAGCGTTTTACCAAAAAACAAATATGAAACTATACCCAGGTACACTAAATATTGAATTGAACGAACCATATAATTTAAAATCAACGTATACAATAAAAGCAGAAGAATATGGCGGAAAATATGATGTACAAGTGCAAGAATGTGTACTGTTAGAGCAAAAAGCATATATAGTAAGGTCAGAAAAAAATTTAAAAGAAGAAAGTGACTATGAAAGAAATATAATAGAAATTGTATCTAACATAAATTTTAGAGAGAAATATAATCTAAAAGATGGTGATTTAGTAAAAATACAAGTATTAAGATAAATTGTAATTTGCTTTGCAAATTACAATTTTTTAGTTCTAATTTTTTTTAACTAGCATATATATATTTAAAGACAAGTTATAAGGTAAGGAGTATATATGCTAGTTTCTGATATATTAAATTATTTTCCAGAAGAAATATTAAAAATATTAACAGACTTTTTTGAAATCGAAACAGAAGAAAAATTAAAAACAATTGAAGAAATTAGATTAAGAGTAGGACAACCTCTAATATTAAAATTCAATAAACGTGAAGAAATATTTAAATGTAATATTTTACAAGAAGACATATTAAAAACTATGCAAAAGGTTTGCGATAATTCAATTTATTCTTTCCAAAATCAAATATGTGAAGGATTTATTACAGTAAAAGGCGGACATAGAATAGGAATTACACGGAAGTTGTGTTATAGAAAACAACAAAGTTAGTAATATAAATTACATATCAAGCTTAAACTTTAGAATAGCAAAAGAAATAAAAGGATGCAGTAATAAACTTTTGAAATATGTGTTAAATACAGAAGAAAATAATATCTACACAACTTTAATAGTGTCACCACCAGGTGTGCGGAAAAACTACAGTATTAAGGGATTTAGTAAGAAGAATTAGTACAGGAATAGAAAAAATAGAATTTAAAGGAATAAATGTGGGTATAGCTGACGAAAGAGGAGAAATCGCAGCAATGTACAAAGGTGTGCCTCAAAATGACGTGGGGATTAGGACAGATGTTTTAGACAATATTCCAAAAGCAATAGGAATGACAATGCTTATAAGGTCAATGTCACCCAAAGTAATTGTTGCAGATGAAATAGGAAAAGAAGAAGAAATTTCGGCAATAAATTATGCCATATGCTCAGGAATAAAAGGAATATTTACAGCACATGGTGCAAGTTTAGAGGAAATATCTATAAATCCAAATTTAAAAACTTTGTTAAATCTACATATATTTGAAAGAATAGTATTTTTGAATGACAAAATTAGAAAAGCAGAAATAGATAAAGTATATACACTGGATAGAAAAAACTTAGAATACATGATTATGGAGTGATTAAACTATGTTAGGATTAAAAATTGTAATATATACATTTATATTTTTATCATGTTCACTTATAGGAATATTGGTATCAAATAAATATAGAAATAGAGTAAACGAACTAAAAGAATTTAAAAATGCACTTAATATTTTTAAAACAAAAATAAGATACACATATGAACCAATACCAGAAATATTTGAACAAATATCAAAAAATACAAATTCTAATATTTCTAATGTTTTTGGAGTGGCTAGTGAAAAAATGAAGGTTTTAGCCGCAGGGGAAGCATGGAATTTAGCATTAAATATGGAAGAACTTAATATAAATGATGAAGATAGATTAGCTTTATCAAATTTGAGCAAACTTTTAGGAAAAACAGATGTAACAGGTCAGCTTAACCAAATAGAATTAACTACTGATTTTTTGGAGGATCAAATAAAAAAGGCTGAACAACAAAGAGATAAAAGCGAAAAAATGTATAGGACGCTTGGAATGCTTATAGGAATGGCAATAGTAATAATATTAATGTAAAAGGGGTAAAAATATGAACATAGATTTATTATTTAAAATAGCGGCAATAGGAATATTAGTTGCTGTATTACATCAAGTATTAGTAAGAGCTGGAAGAGAAGACCAAGCAATGATGACTACTCTTGCACGGATTAGTAATAGTTTTAACAATGGTAATAAAAGAAATAAGCACATTATTTAATACTGTTAGAACAATATTTGGATTGTAAAGGGTGAATGTAATTGGAAATTGTAAAAATAATAGGTGTAGGATTAGTAGCACTTATTCTTATAATTATTTTAAAACAGTACAAACCTGAATTTACAATCTATGCATCTATAATAGCAGGAGCCATTATATTGCTTATGGTAATGGACAAGCTATATTCAATAATAAACTTGCTATCCAATATAAGTCAAAAAGCAGGCATAGGAAATGAGTTTTTAAAAATAATATTAAAGATAACCGGAATAGCAATACTTACAGAATTTGCAGTAAGTATTTGTAAAGACTCTGGAGAAAGTGCAATAGCTAGCAAAATAGATTTGGGAGGCAAAATAATAATTATAAGTATATCAATTCCGATAATAACAGCACTTTTGGAGTTAGTAATAAGCATATTGCCATAAAATCAATCAGAGATAAATTGAAATTTGTTTAATTGATGTGTGAGGTGTGATATGGGATTTATTGTAAACGTCAACCCCTACAACGTTTGCAATATGTTTTTACCATAAATTAAAATATTAAAAATGAAAAAAATTGTGAATGGAGTTAGCTTGAATTAGAAATTGTTTTTCGAGCGCAGTAGGGAATCTCATTTTTAATGAGGGCGCTGCGGAGCAAGAAAATTTACAATTTCTATGAAAGCGACATGACCTGAACCATTTTTTGAATTTTAATATTTTAATTTTGAATATAATTACAAATTCCAATTTGCTTAATGCGATTGACATACTTAAATAGGAGATCAAATGATAAAAAAAATATTATTAATTTTTTCTATTTTAATATTTTCTTTTGTTAACTATATAACTTATGCAACTGATGAAATCATATCTTCACAAATGGACGCACTAAATATTCCTTCATTTATAAAAGAAGGAGAAAAATATACAAAAGAAGTTTTTCCGGATATCAGTCTAAACGACTTTTTAAGTTCTGCAATAAAAGGAGAGATAGATAACAAAGGACTTCTTAAACAAATAATATTATTATTTGGAGATGAAATAGTAGACGTCATTTATTTGCTAGGAAGCATAATAGTAGTAATAATAATACATAGCATTTTAAAGGCTTTTACAGAGAACCTAGAAAATGAAAGCGTTTCTCAAATTACATATTATATTCAATACATACTTATAGTAACTTTAATAATGGCTAATTTTTCAACAATAATATCCGGAATAAAAGATTCAATTGCAAATTTAACTGGATTTATAAACTGCCTGGTTCCAATACTTTTAGCACTAATGTCTGCTACCCGGAAATGTTGCATCTGTTAGTTTAATACAGCCTTTAATTATATTTGCAGTAGTTTTTATAGGAAACACAATAACATTGGTAGTACTTCCTATAACACTTATAGCAACAGCATTAGGAATAATTTCAAATTTATCAGATAAAGTTCAAATTGGAAAACTTTCCAATTTTTTTAAATCGGGTATCACATGGCTTTTAGGATTAATTATTACAATTTTTGTTGGAATACTTTCAATGGAAGGAACATTAACAAGCAATGTTGATGGGCTAACAGCAAAAGGAGTAAAGGCTGCGGCATCTACGTTTATACCAGTAGTAGGTAAAGCACTAGGAGATTCAGCAGACGTTGTATTAGGTTCTACATCTATTATAAAAAATTCAATAGGGATAGTTGGAATGTTTGTAATAATAGGAATATGTGCAATGCCAATTATAAAATTAACTCTATTAACAACAGCATATTACTTTACATCTGCAATATGTGAGCCAATAGCAGATAAAAAAATAGTTTCATTATTAGAACAAATGGGAGGAACATTTAAAGTATTACTTGGGATAATGTTTTTTGTTGCTACGCTACTAATAATTGGACTAGCAATGTGTATAAAGATAACTAATAATGGGATGATGTATAGGTAGGTGTTAAAACTTGATAAAATTCATAAATTCATGGGCACAAGGGATAATTTTAGCAGTAATAATTGCAACAATTATAGAAATAATTTTGCCAGAAGGAAAGAATAAAAAATATGTAAAAACAGTAATAGGAGTATATATATTATTTACAATAATATATCCATTAATAAACAAGTTTACAAAAACCAATATAAATACATTGATTGAAAATACAACTAAACAAATGAGTACATACCAAGAGAATAATTCACTAAAAATAGATACAGATAAATATATAGAAAGCACATATAAAAAGAAAATAGAAGAAGATATAAGAAAAAGAGCAAATGAAAAGAATTTAAATATAACTTCACTAAATGTATACATAGAAACAGAAGACGAGAATCGATATGGAATGCTAAATAGCTTAGTTATGAAAGTAGAAAAAAACGAAACAAGTAAGAAAAATAATGATGTAAATCAAATAAAAGAAATAAATATCTCAAAAAATGTGCAAAACAATGAAATAATAGAAAACAAAGATAAAACAGCAACAGAAAAGGAAATAAATGAATTTAAAGAATATATAAATGCTACATATTATTTAGAAAAAGAAAAAATCCATATAAATGAATAATAAGGGGGTAGAAAAATGCTAAAAGAAAGCATAAAAAAATTTAAAGAATCTATTTCAAAACAAAAAGAGCAAAATAACAAAAAGAACATAGAAAATCTTGTAGTATTTTTAATTCTATTAATAATAACTATAATTGCAATAAATACAATATGGGGAGGAAAAAAAGAAGAAACAAAGCAAGAAGATACTAATACATCATATAAAAAACTAGCAGAAAACATATATAATAGCATAGACAGTAATAATAGCCAGCTTAATGAATATAATTTAGAGGAGAATTTAGAGGACATACTATCTAAAATAGCAGGAGTTGGAAAGGTAAAAGTTCTGGTTACATATTCAGAAACTAGCGAAGTTGTTGCAATGTATAACGAAAAAAACACTTTAAACAATACAGAAGAAACAGATACAAATGGGGGTGTAAGAAAAATTGAACAAACAGATACAGATAAAGAGATTATATATGAAGAAAAAAACGGACAAAAAACTCCAATTACGCAAAAAGTAATTATGCCAAAGATAGAAGGGGCGATAGTTACAGCAGAAGGAGCTTCGGATCCAGCTATAAAAACAAACATAATTCAAGCTGTTTCAGCAGCTACAGGAATTTCTACATATAGAATACAAGTTTTTGAAATGTCAATTTAATAACAAAAGGAGAAGAGTTATGAAGATTTTAAAAAGAAACCAATTAATAGTATTGGTGGTTTCACTAATGCTTATAACAGCAGGATACTTGAATTTTACAACAAATCAAGAAAACGTTGCAACAAGTACAATAGCAGAAAGAACTGATACAGCTATTGGAGATGCAGAATTTGTGAGTACAGTTCCACACAATGAAAGCAATGTAGAAGAAAATGCAATAGTAGAAAACAATGAAAATGCTATTAGTAACGAAATGAGTAATGAACAAGAGAATTTAGTAGAAACAAATGCAATAGAGCAAAAACAAGAAGAAAGTAAAAAAAGTGAAAATGATTATTATTTTATAACATCAAAATTAGATAGAAATACAATGTATTCTGAAACACTAGAAACATATCAAGAAATGTATAACAATGCAAATGCAACAGCAGAACAAAAACAAGAAGCATTAAAAAAGATAAACAGTATAAATAACACAAAAAATGCAATAATGATAGCAGAAAATTTAATAATTGCAAAAGGGTTCAAAAATGTAGTAATATTTGCAAATGAAGGCAGTATAAGTGTTGTAATACAAGCAGATGAATTAAAGCCAGAAGAAGTAGCACAAATACAAAACATAGTTTCAAGAGAATTAAATGTAGGTGCAGAAATAATACATATTAGCAATAAATAGAATTGGCGCATATAATATACAAATTAAATTTGTATATTATATGTTAGGTGATTTTATATGAAACAGTTGTATTTAGATGCAAAAAACATAATGCAAAAAGATCCGGCGGCGAGAAATATATTAGAAGTTATGCTATTATATCCAGGTTTTCATATACTGGTATATCATAGGATAGCTCATTTTTTTTATATTCATAAATGTTTTTTCTTGGCAAGAATAATTTCACAAGTGGGAAGATTTTTTACAGGAATAGAAATACATCCAGGAGCAAAAATAGGAAAAAGATTATTTATAGATCATGGAATGGGAATTGTAATAGGAGAAACAGCTGAAATTGGAGATGATTGTACAATATATCATCAAGCAACTTTAGGAGGAACAGGAAAAGACAAAGACAAAAGACATCCAACTATTGGAAATAATGTAATGGTGGGAGCAGGAGCCAAAATACTTGGCCCAATTATTATAGGAAACAATGTAAAAATAGGAGCAGGAGCAATAGTCTTAAAAAATGTAGAAGATAATGTTACAGTAGTAGGTACGCCAATCAATAGAGCAATTAAAAAACAATAATATGTTTTGAGCTAAAGCACAAATATATATTTTCTACGCAATAAAAAACAAAGAAAATATTTACAAATAACTTGTAAATATTTTTTTTATTGATATAATATACAGAGAAATTTTAGAAGATTTTTTTGAGGTGATTTTTAAATGGTTAAAAAAGTTGCAATAATAACAAATGGCGGAGATTGCCCAGGATTAAATGCAGTAATTCGTGCAATAGTAAAAACGGCCGAAACTCATGGAGTAGAATGCTATGGATATATAGAAGGCTATAAAGGAATGTTAGAAAATAATTATATAAAATTAGAATCAAATGGAAGTGCATCAGGTTTACTTCATAGAGGTGGAACAATTATAGGAGCATCAAATAGTACAAACCTATTTAATTATCCAGTAGAAGAAAATGGACAAACAGTATATAAAGATATGTCTTTTAAAGCAGTAGAAAATGTAAGAAATGCAGGATTTGATTGTATATTTACATTAGGTGGAGACGGAACACAAAAATCAGCAAGAGACTTTTCTTTAAGAGGATTAAACGTAATAGGAATTCCAAAGACAATAGATAATGATGTAGCACATTCAGAAATAACATTTGGGTACAACACAGCTGTATCTGTTGCAACAGAGGCACTAGATAGATTACACTCAACAGCAGAATCCCATCACAGAATAATGACATTAGAAGTAATGGGAAGATATGCAGGATGGATTGCGTTAGAATCAGCAATAGCAGGAGGAGCAGATGCTGCAATAATTCCAGAAATACCATATGATATAGAGAAAATAGTAGAAAAAATAAATAGAAGAAAAGCAGAAGGAAAGAAATTCAGTATAATAGTTGTATCAGAAGGAGCAAAACCAAAAGGTGGAGAACTAACAGTTAAAAGAACTTTGCATGACGGAGCAGGACTAGACAACATAAGACTTGGTGGAATAGGAGAAAAACTTTCAAGAGACTTAGAAGAGTTAACAGGAATGGTATCTAGAAATACTGTACTTGGATATGTTCAAAGAGGAGGAACACCAACAGCATTTGATAGAGTCCTATCTACAAAATATGGAAGCAAAGCAATGGAACTTGCTATAGAAGGTAAGTTTAACGTATTAGTAACATTACAAAATGGAAGATTAGGATATGTAACATTAGAAGAAGTTGTAGGAAATAATAAAGAAATAGGAGCACGTTCTGGAGGAACAGAAAGCACAAATATAAAAAGAGTAACAATGGATGATGATTTAGTAAGAGTAGCAAGAGACTTAGATATTTGTTTAGGAGACTAAAATATGTATTGCCAACACTGTAGGGGTCGTATTGCATATGCCAAAAAATAAATTTATTGCAAACGATGTAGGGGTCGCTGTCCTCGGCGACCCGCAATTAAGGAGAAAATATGGAAGAAGAAAATAATAAAAATAAAACAAAAAAAGAAATAAGCAATAAAAAAGCAATAATAGCAATAATTTCAATTGTAATACTAATAGGAATTTGCATATTTGTATATGTAAATATAGCAAAAAAGGAAGATGAATGTAAAAATAACTATCAACAAATAAATTATCAGCAACAAGGCAACTCACATACAAGTTTTAATCCTGGACCAAGTGGCGGTGTAGTTGATGTTAAACCCATAATCTATCTATACCCACAAGCAGAAACAGAAGTAACAGTAAAAGTAGGAAATCCACAAAACCTAACACACACATATCCAAAATACGAAAATGAGTGGAAAGTATTAGCAAAACCAAATGGAGATTTGAAAGACTTAAAAACAGGAAGAAACCTATATGCATTATATTGGGAAGGAATAAACACGGTAAAACCAAATATGGATGAAGGATTTATTGTAAAAGGAGAAGATACAATAAAATCCCTAGAAGAAAAACTAGAAGTATTAGGATTAAATGAACGAGAAGCAGAAGAATTTATAGTATATTGGTTACCAAAGTTAGAAAGTAATAAATATAATTTTATAAGGTTTCAAACAGAAGAAGAAATAAATAACAACATGCCATTAGAAATAACACCAAAACCAGATACAATAATAAGAATAGTAATGGAATTTAAAGGATTAGAAGAGCCAATACAAATAAAAGAACAAAAACTAATCACACCACAAAGAACAGGATTCACAGTAGTAGAATGGGGCGGAACAGAAATAAAGTAAAACATAAGAAACAAACCGTTAAAATGGGAAGAGGATGAATATTTTGAGAAAGAGAGGAAGTAGAATGGTAAATTTTAAACAAGAAATTGCAAAAGAAATTGCAGAAGTAACAAATTTAGATAGCAAAGAATTAGAAAATTACATAGAAATTCCACCCAATAGCGATTTGGGAGATTATGCATTTCCATGTTTTAAACTTGCTAAAGAATTAAGAAAAGCACCACCAATGATTGCAAATGATATAAAAGAGAACATAAAAATAGATGAAAAAATAATAGAAAAAATTGAAGTCGTAGGTGGATATCTAAACATATATGTAAACAAGCAAACACTAGCGAAAGAAGTACTAGAAGATGTTGCAAAAAATAAGGAGAAATATGGTTCGTCAGATATTGGCAAAGGAAAAAACGTTGTAATAGATTATTCTGCACCAAATATTGCAAAACCATTTCATATTGGACATTTGCGCTCAACTGTAATAGGAGGAGCTCTATATAAAATATATAATTTCCTTGGATACAACAGTGTAGGAATTAACTTTTTAGGAGACTGGGGTCTTCAATTTGGAAAAGTTATGGCAGGAATTAAGCTTTGGAAAGATGAATATGATTTAAAAAACGATGAAATGTCAAGTATATTAAAAACATATATACGTTTTAACAAAGAAGAAAAAGAAAAACCAGAGCTTACAGACTTAGCAAGAGCAGAGTTTAAAAAACTAGAAGATGGAGACCAAGAAACATATAAACTATGGGAACATATTAGAAAAATAAGTTTAAAAAATTACGAAAAAACATATAAATTACTAAACTCAAAGTTCGATTCATATAATGGTGAAGCATATTATAACGATAAAATGGAACCAGTAGTAGAAGAATTAAAAGAAAAGGGATTATTAAAAGAATCTCAAGGAGCACAAGTAGTTGACTTAGAAAAATACAATATGCCACCATGTATAATAATTACTTCTGCAGGAACTACAATATATGCAACAAGAGATTTAGCATCTTTAGAAGATAGAATGAATACATACAATTTTGATAAAGCAATTTATGTAGTAGGAAATGAACAAGCATTACATTTTAAACAGGTATTTAAAGTATTTGAATTAATGGGATATGAAAACTATGCTAAAAATTGTGTACATGTTCCATTCGGACTTGTGGTAGATAAAAAAGGAGAAAAAATAGGATCAAGAAAAGGAAATTCAGTATTTTTAGAAGATATTTTAAATGAAGCAATAGATAAAGTAAAAGATATAATAAATGAAAAAAATCCAGAATTAGAAGATAAAGAAGAAGTAGCAAGAAAAGTTGGAGTAGGAGCAATTATATTTAACGATTTATCGAATAGCAGAATTAAAGATGAAATATTTGATTGGGATATGCTTCTTAACTTCCAAGGAGAAACAGGGCCATATATTCAGTACATTTATGTAAGAACAAGAAGTTTACTAAATAAAGCAGGTTATATGCCAAAAATAGAAGAAATAGATTTTTCAAAAATAAATGAAAAAGAAGCACTAGACACATTAAAACTTATATATCAATTTAATGATGTTATAAAAAGTGCTGCAGAAAAGAATGAGCCATCAATTTTAGCTAGGTACTTAATAGATTTAAGTCAAAGCTTTAGTACATATTATAATGAACATAGAATAATTACAGAAGACAAAGACGTTCAAAATGCACGATTATTCTTAACATATTCTGTTGGTACAGTATTAAAAACAGGAGCAGAATTGTTAGGAATGGAAATGCCAGAGCGTATGTAAATTTAAAATAAAATATTTAAGGAGGCAGTGATTATGGAAGTAATCGAATTAAAACACCCATTAGTTGAACACAAATTAGCAATTTTAAGGGATAAAAAAACAGGAACAAAAGAATTTAGAGAGATAGTATCAGAGCTTGCTACAATACTTTGCTATGAAGCAATGAAAGATGCAAAATTAGAAGAAGTAGAAATAGAAACTCCAATTCAAAAAATGAAAACAAGAAAGATTAATGAAGATAATTATGCATTTGTTCCAATTTTAAGAGCTGGAACAGGTATGCTAGATGGAATAATTCAAGTAGTACCAAATGCTAAAATAGGACATGTTGGTATGTATAGAGATGAAGAAACATTTAAACCAAATGTATACTTCTTTAAAGTACCAAAAGACATAGCTCAAAGAGAAGTCTTAATATTAGACCCAATGCTTGCAACAGGTGGATCAGGAATAGATGCAATAGAACTACTAAAAGAAAAAGGTGTTAAAAAAATAAAATTCTTATGTATAATAGCTGCTCCAGAGGGAATAAAAGCAATGCAAGAAAAACATCCAGATGTACAAATTTATTGTGCAGCAATAGATGAAAAATTAAATGAACATGCCTACATAATACCAGGACTTGGAGATGCAGGAGATAGAATATTCGGCACAAAATAAAAATATATTGCTTTTTTACAATCAAATAATATATAATAAACAATAGATAAATATCTTATATTAGGAGGCAATCAAGTGAGAAAATATTTTGGAACAGATGGAATTAGAAGAATAGCAAATACAGAACTTACGCCAGAATTGGTTTATAAAGTTGCAAAAGCAGGAGCATATGTTTTATCAAAACATTCAGATCATGCACCAACTATATTAATAGGTAGAGATACAAGGCTTTCTGGAACACTAATAGAAAGTGCAATGACATCAGGCTTTTTAAGTTATGGTGCCAATGTAAAATTGTTAGGAGTTATGCCAACACCAGCTGTAGCATATTTAACAAAAAAATTAAAAGCGGATGCAAGTGTTGTAATATCTGCATCACATAATACTTTTGAATTTAACGGAGTTAAATATTTTAGTAATAAAGGAATGAAAATATCTGACGAGATAGAAGAAGAAATAGAAGAAGTTATGGACTCCGGAAAAATAAATGAGCTAATTGCTGTACATAATAAAATTGGTATAGCAGAAGATGCAACAGATTTAATGGATGAATATGTTTGTTTATTTAGAAGAATATTTGAAGATAATATAGAAGAGCATTTAAGAGATGATTTTATAGTAGGCTTAGACGTGGCAAATGGAGCAACTTATAAAGTAGCAGAAGAAGTATTTAAAAAACTAGGAATAAAATATAAAATAATAAATAATAATCCAGATGGAATAAATATAAATCATGATTGTGGTTCAACACATTTGGAAGGATTAAAAAAATTTGTTTTAGATAATAAATTAAGCTTAGGAATAGCATATGATGGTGATGGAGACAGATGCTTAGCAATAGATGAAAAAGGAAATCTTATAGATGGAGATATACTTCTTGCAATATTTGCTAAATACTTGCAAGAAAAAGGCAAATTAAATAAAGACACATTAGTTGCAACAATTATGAGCAATATGGGATTGAATAAATTTGCAGAAAAAAATAATTTAAATTTAAGCCAAACAAAAGTTGGAGATAGATATGTACTAGAAGAAATGCTAAAAAATGGTTATAATTTAGGCGGAGAACAATCAGGACATATAATTTTATTAGATTACAATCCAACAGGTGATGGAATACTAACTTCCCTTATGTTAATACAAATTTTATTAGAAAAAAACGTTTTAGCATCAGAACTTTGCGACATAATACAAATATACCCACAAGTATTAATAAATGCTAAAGTAAACTCAGAAAAGAAAAGTCAATACTTAGAAGATAAAGAAATACAAACAAAAATTAAAGAAATAGAAAATGAATTTGCAAATGAAGGAAGAGTTGTAATAAGACCTTCAGGAACAGAACCTTTAATAAGAGTTATGATAGAAGGTAAAGACAAAAACTATATAGCTAAAAAAGCAGAAGAAATAGCAAAACTTATAGAAGAAAAATTAAATTAGTTTACAAAACTAGTATAAATTATACTAGAATAATAAATTTAAGAAAAAACAAAGGAGGAAACAAAATGTTCATTATTGATTTAACAAACCCATTAACTTTAGTACTTTTGCTAATAGCAACAGTATTACTAATATTCTTAGGAAAGGAAATAAAAAAGCCACATGCACCAGCAGCAGCATTAATATTATTTTTAGCACTAATTTTAATGCATAGTATACAACTTACATTACCAAGTGCAAATGTAGAAGAAATACATTCAGCATTAATGGGAAGCCTTGGAATGGACTTTATAATGATATTTATATCTTTCTTCGGATATTTATGGGTAGATGACATATCTTGTAAGTTTTATAAAAAGAAAAATATCGATAACAGTTTAGACTGGTTTTGGAATAAAGTATAAAAGTATAATTAAAAACAAGTAAAATAGCAAGTTTTAAATCTCTAAAACTTGCTATTTTAATATGGTTATGATAAAATTTGAATGTTATATTATTTATAAAGGGGAGATTATTAAATGAGTGAAATAAAAAAATTTTATGTAACAACACCAATATATTATCCAAGTGGAAGATTCCATATTGGAACAGCATATACAACAACATTAGCAGATGCGATGAAAAGATATAAAACATTAAGAGGTTATGATGCATATATGTTAACAGGATTGGACGAACATGGACAAAAAATTCAAGAAGTAGCATTAGCTAACGGCAAAACTCCTCAAGAACACGTAGATGAAATTGCAGAAATTGCTAAAGATTTATGGAAAAAAATGAAAATACAATATGATGACTTTATTAGAACAACAGAACCTAGACATGAAAAAATTGTAGAAAAGATTTTTACAAAATTCATAGAAAATGGAGACATATATAAAGGAGAATATGAAGGTTGGTATTGTGTGCCTTGCGAAACATATTTTACTCCTACACAATTAGTAGATGGAAAATGTCCAGATTGTGGAAGAGAAGTAAAGATGATGAAAGAGGAAGCATACTTCTTTAATATGAAAAAATATCAAGATAGACTTATTAAATTTTATGAAGAAAATCCTGATTTTATAGATCCAGCTTATAGAAAAAATGAAATATTCAATAATTTTATAAAACCTGGATTAGAAGATTTATGTGTAACACGTACAAGTTTTGACTGGGGAATAAAAGTAAAAGGCGATGAAAAACATGTAATATATGTATGGCTAGACGCACTAACAAACTATATAACTGCATTAGGATATATGTCAGAAGATGACACAAAATTTAAAAAGTATTGGCCAGCAGACTTGCAAATAGTTGGAAAGGATATAATAAGATTCCATGGAATATATTGGCCAATTTTCTTAATGGCACTAGACTTACCAATACCTAAAAAATTACTTGCACATGGTTGGATAATGATGAAAGATGGAAAAATGTCAAAATCAAAAGGAAATGTTATATATCCAGAAACATTAATAAATAGATATGGATTAGATGCTACAAAATACTTTTTACTAAAAGAATTAGTAGGTGGACAGGATGGACTATTTACACCAGAAGGATTTGTAGAGAGATTTAATTCAGATTTATGTAATGATTTAGGAAATTTGTTAAATAGAACAATAGGAATGCTTAATAAATATTTCAATGGAAAAATTCCAACAAAACCTTCAAAATTAACAGATTTAGACATTGAATTGGAAAACTTTATAACTGAAAGAATAAAAGAAACAGAGAAAGAGATGGATGAAGCTCATGTTTCAAATGCATTAGACGAAATCTGGAAAATAATATCAAGAGCAAACAAATATATAGATGAAACAATGCCATGGGCATTATTTAAAGAGGAGAAAATAGAAGAACTAAAAGATGTTATGTATCATTTAGTTGAAGTGTTAAGGAAAATAGCAATATTAATAAAACCATGCATGGAAGAATCATCAGCAAAAATATTTGAACAATTAATGATAAAAGATGAAAATTTAATGACCTGGGATAGTATAAAAACATATCCTGAATTAGGAAATGGACTAAAAGTAATAGAGAAGGGAAATCCATTATTCTTAAGACTTGATTTAAATCAAGAAATAGAATTTCTAAAAAATGAAATGAATAAATAAGGTGAAAAAAATGAAAGATACAATAATAATAGTAGAAGGACCACAAGGGGCAGGAAAAACAACATTTACAAACTATTTAAGAGAAAAAATGAGTGCAACAGATTTATATAGATTAACAGGAATAAAAGATAAAACTGAAACAGGACATAAAAAAATAGAAAAAAAATATCTAAAATTATTAGAATATATAGAAGCATGCGAAGACGTAAACATGATTTTTGACAGAACATTCTTTACAGAAGAAATATATGGAAGACTAGGATATAAGCCATATTCTTTTGATGACACATATAAAATGCTATTAGAAAAACTAGATAAATTAAATTTTAACATATATTTAGTAGTTTTATATTTAAAAGACACATCTGTTTTTGAAAAGCGTATAAAAAGAGATAAACATCAATATCAAGCATTTAATGTAGAAAGTAGCATAAAACAACAAAATGAGTACTTAAAATTAGCCGATGAAGTAGAAAAAGATGCAAAAAATATTAAAGTAATAAGATTCAATGCAGACAACAATGAAACATTTACAAAACAAATAGATGAGCAATTTGGATACTTATTTAAATAAAGGATAGTTATGGAAAAAATAGGATTTTTTGGAGGTTGCTTTAATCCTCCAACAAATATACATATAAAAATAGCAAATAATTTGATAAAAACAAAAAAATTGGACAAGGTTATTTTTGTTCCAGTAAATGATTCATATATAAAAAGTGGACTAATATCGGCAGAACATAGACTAAATATGATAAAACTAGCTATAAAAGACAATAACAAATTAGAAGTAGATGACATTGAGATAAAAGAAGATAAAAAATTATTTGCAGTGGATGCATTTGAGCTAATTAATCAAAAATATTTTAAAAAATGTGAAGTGTATTTTATAATGGGCTCAGATAATTTCGAAAAAATGAGCAAATGGAAAGATTATAACAAAATAAAAGACCAAAAATATATAGTCATAAAAAGAGACAAAAATGTGATTTCATCAACTGAAATAAGAGAAATGATAGCAAAAAATGATAGTGAAGCACAAAAATATTTATCAAGAGAAGTATACAAATATATAGAACAAAACAAATTATACAAATTGTAATTTGTGTGAGGGGGAATTCTAGGGACTGTCCCTCAAAATCACCAAACCTGGGGATTTTGGGGACTGTCCTGAATTCACCCGATTAATTAACAATTAAAAGATTAAAATTCAAAAAAACCGCTCGGTCATGTCACTTTCGTAGAAATTGTAAATCTCCTCTCTCCGCAGCGCCATCAAGAGATGAGATTCCCTACTCCGAGAGAAGAACAATTTCTACCTCAAGCTCAATCCATTCGCAATTCTTTTTCATTTTTAATATTTTAATTTTCAAAATGAATTTAGTCTTCAACTAAATTAAACCAAATAAAAAAAGGAGAATAAAATTGAACAGTTTACAAGAAGCACAAAACGAAGCAAATAAATGTTTAAATTGTAAAGTACCAATGTGTCAAAAGGGATGCCCAATAAGTACACACATTCCGCAATTTATAGAACAAATAAAAAATGGAAACCTAGAAGAAGCATATAAAATATTACAAGAGAATAATATTATGAGTAACATATGTTCTAACGTTTGCCCATACGAAGAGTGTTGCGTAGGAAATTGCATAAAGGGAATAAAAGGAGAACCTATCCAAGTAAATAAGTTAGAGAAATATGTAAATAATTGGGCCAGGAAAAACAATGTAATATATGTGAATGAAAGGCAAAAATCTAATAATATTAAAATAGCAGTAGTAGGTTCAGGCCCAGCTGGAATAGAATGTGCAGTAAAACTTTCTAAAAAAGGTTTTGAAGTTACAATATTTGAAAAAGAAGAAGAAATAGGCGGACTTCTAACATATGGAATACCAGGATTTAGGTTACCAAGAGATATTACACAAAATTTAACAAGAAGAATAAAAAGCCTAGGAATAAACATACAAACAAATATCGAATTTGGAAAAGATATAACAATAGAAAGCTTAAAGAAGAATGGCTATAAAGCAATATTTGTAGCAATTGGAGCTGAAACAGCAAGTACATATCATTTAACTAACAAAGAATGTAACAAAATACATAGATCTGATTATATATTAAAAGAATATAATGCAAAAAGAATAATAAATGACCTAGGGAATGTAATAATAATTGGAGGAGGAAATGTAGCAACAGACTCTGCAAGAGCTGCTATAAGAATGGGCGCAAAAAGCAGTACAATTGTATATAGAAGAAATAGAGAAAAAATGCCAGCAAGAGAAATAGAATTAGAAGAAGCTATGGAAGATGGAGTAGAAGTTATATACAATACAAAAGTATTAGAAGCAGACGTAGAAGAAGGCAAAATACAAAAAGTAAGATGCATAAAAACAGATACAACAAACGGAGAAGTAAAAGACATTGAAGGTAGTGAATTCTATATAAATGCAGACACAATAATATTTGCAATAGGACTAAAACCAAATAAGGAAATAATAAAACAAGAAAAAATACAATTGGAAAATGGACTTATAAAAATAGACGAAAATTGTCAAACTAATATAGAAGGCGTATTTGCAGGAGGAGATGTTTGCCAAAGCAAAGCAACAGTGTGCTTAGCAATAAAAGCAGGAAAAGAAGCTGCAAAAAACATGGAAAAATATATAAATACTTTATATAACTAAATTATTGTAAACAAACAATAATTATAGTATAATAAAGTATGTACATGGGGATGTAATTGGTTTCGACAGTAATGTAGAAATATGAGTTGCGACAAGTGGATTCTCGTTGGCCACTTAAAAAACGAGAAATTAAAAATAAACGCTGATAATAGAGAATTAGCATACGCTGCCTAGTTAATGGCACGTCGTTTTACCATAAGGCCTACTGGTATGGATAAAGCGTCGATTAAAGTAGGAAACAAAATTATTTCTTGTCTTGGAAATAATGGGTAATTTTAAGGCTACCAAAAATTCAAGTTTGTTTATTAACAAGAATTAGAGGGAATATTTAATAATAAACTATTGTTGTAGAAGCTTGTATGGAAATATTATTGGACGAGGGTTCAACTCCCTCCATCTCCACCAAAAATAAAAAGTTATAGTGAAAACTATAACTTTTTTTGAATTAAAATATCTTCATGATTTCATTATACTTAGGAATTAAACCTTCCTTTTTAGTTATCAAACTAGGTTTTACTTGATATACCCCTGGAAAACAATTTCCTTCGACAATTACTGGGCCATTTTCAGAAATTGCTACATCCCAACCAACATAAGCCACTTCTGGAATAACTTTAGCACATTCCTTTACAAGCTCAACAGCTTCTTTAAACATTGGAACTTTAAAGCCAACAATTTTTTTCTTTGAAATAGGATGTTCAGTATAAATATTGTCATTTCTATCAATTGCTTCTACATAAACATTTCCTTCATTACTTACATAAGTATACATTCCACCACTTGAAAAATTATCTACAACACCACCATTACCAATTTTAAGTACAGCTTGTAGAAAATAAGATTTACCATCCTTGTAAAAAGTAAACATTCTCATAGTATTTACAGACTTATCATATAAAACGTTCATGTCTGGATGTTGCTTAATGCATTCTTCAATTAATAGTTGATCATTTGCAATTAATTTATTATATATTTCTTTACAGTTAACATCAGGAGAATAAACATATTTCTCAACTCCGTGACCACCTTCATCATCAATAGGCTTTACAATAATTGCATTATTAGACTTGAAAAAAGTTTCAAAATCATTATAATTATCAGGTGTTAGCATCATCCAATTTCTTTTTAAATACTTATTAAATATTTTATTGAATTCTACTTTGTTCTCAAATTTGTGAAAACTAGATTTATCATTGAACTTTTTAATAATTTCATTGTTTTTACCACGAGTTAAATAGGTTTTTCGTTCTTCATTATTTAAATTATAAAACTCAAACTCTTGATAATCATAATATCCTGCTTGGTATTTAAAACCACATTTAATCATATCAATTACAATCGAAATATAGTTTTTCTTAGTTTTTTTACTAATAGCTTTGGCTATTCTAAACATATTTTTATAATCCATTTTAATAATGCGTTTAAATAAATATTTAATTTTCCCCATAAAATATCACCACAAGTAGTATATCATAAATAAAGTAAAAGTAAACATAGAAGTAAAAAAACATAAAAAATTTGTCTTGACAAATCAAATAAAAAAATATATTATATTTAGCAAGTGAAAAGTATAAGAATATAAGAAGAAGAGACCAAAACTCTTCAAATTTTAAAAGGGAGTAGCTTAAAAATTACTAATCAACAACCTCGTTTTAAACTGGTTAGTGAGCCTAAATGGTAAGCAAGACTTTTAAAGAAGCTATGAAAATTAGTTTCTTTAAAAGTCTTTTTGATTAAACAGAAAAAATCTTGAAAACTCAAATTGGTGCAAATATGAAAGGAAACAATATGCCATACATAATAAGCAAAGAAAAACTAAATAAATTTAATAATTTGAATAATTATTTTGTAATAACAGATTTTGATAGAACTCTTACAACAGCAGAAAGTGAGCCAACAATGGGAGTAATACCACAATATCTAGGTGGAGAATGTTTAGAAAAAAGAACTAAGATATATGAGCATTATAGACCATTAGAATTAGACTACACAATCGAAGAAAATAAAAAACAACAAATAATGAAAGAATGGGCAAAAGAAAGCTTTACACTTTTAACAAAATATATAACAAAAAAAGGCATAGAAAATGCATTATTAGATGCAAATTTATATTTAAGGCCTGGTGCAAAAGAATTTTTACAAGAAATGAATGATAACAATATTCCTGTAATAATTATGTCTTCAGGGATAGGAAATATAGTAAAAGCCTTTTTAGAAAAAGAAAATTGCATGTTTAATAATATAAAAATAGTTTCTAATTTTTTTGAGTTTAATAATGGAATAACAACAATAAATATGGACAAGATAATGGCAACATCAAATAAAGAGTATATAAGAATACCAGAGAATATAAGAAACCAGATAGAAGAAAGAGAAAAAGCTTTAGTATTTGGAGACTTAATAGAAGATATAAAAATGATAGACAAAGAAAAGTTACAAAACACATTAACATTTGGCTTTTTAGATGAAAATGCAGAGCAAAACTTAGAAAGATATAAAGAAAATTTTGATATAATATTAACGGGAAACGATAATTTTAATACAGTAAGAAAAATTTTAAAAAACAAGGAGGAAAACAATGGCAATAAATTGGTTTAATAAAACAGTAGATGAAGTAGAATCTACACTAAAAACAAATGCAGAAAATGGCTTAACAGCAGAAGAAGCCAAAAAAAGACAAGAAGAATATGGACTAAATGAATTAAAAGCAAAGAAGAAAAAAAGTTTATTTGTAAAATTCTTAGAACAATTTAAAGACTTTATGATTATAATTCTTATAATTTCTGCAATAATCTCTGGAGTTGTTGGAGTAGCACAAGGAGAGGGATTTACAGATACAATTATTATACTAGTAGTTGTAGTAGTAAATGCAATAATAGGAGTAGCCCAAGAAAACAAAGCAGAAAAATCATTAGAAGCTTTACAAAAATTAAGTTCACACGTTGCAAAAGTTGTAAGAGATGGTAAGCTTCAAGTCATTCAATCTAAAGAACTAGTTCCAGGAGATATTGTAATATTAGAAACAGGGGACTATGTACCAGCAGACCTAAGAATAATAGAAGCAGTAAATTTAAAATCGCAAGAATCTGCTTTAACAGGAGAATCTGTGCCAGTAGAAAAAATGGCAGCAAAAATAGAAGACGAAAAGATAGGTATAGGAGACAGAGTAAACATGCTATTTTCTTCGAGTTTAATTACTTATGGTAGAGGAAAAGCTGTTGTAGTAGAAACAGGAATGAATACAGAAGTAGGAAAAATAGCGGATATAATAAACACAGCAGAAGAACAAGGAACACCACTTCAACAAAAATTAAATAAATTAGGAAAAACACTAGGAATTGTAGCATTAGCAATATGTGCTGTAATTTTTGTAGTAGGTCTTTTATATGGAAAAGAACCAATACATATGTTTATGACAGCTGTAAGTTTAGCAGTAGCAGCTATACCAGAAGGCTTGCCAGCAGTATTTACAATAGTACTTGCAATTGGCGTACAAAGGATGGTAAAAAGAAATGCAATTGTTAAAAAATTGCCAGCAGTAGAAACATTAGGAAGCGCTTCAGTAATTTGCTCAGACAAAACCGGAACATTAACACAAAATAAAATGACAGTAGAAAAAGTATTTTGTGATGGAAACCTTGTAAACTTAGAAGAATCAGCAGATATGATAGATATTCAAAAATTAGTATATGCAAGTATGCTTTGTAATGATACCAAAATTTCAGAAGACGACAAACTTACAGGAGATCCAACAGAAACGGCATTAGTAGATATGGCATTTAAATTAGATTTTGATCCATCAGTATATGGAATGTTTCCAAGAGTAGCAGAAATTCCATTTGATTCAGATAGAAAATTAATGACAACAGTACACGAAGAAAACGGAAATTATGTAGTTTATACAAAAGGTGGAGTAGATGAACTTTTGGCAAATTGTAGTTCATATATATTAGAAGGCGATATAAAAACAGATTTAGAAGAATATAAAGAAATAATTAGAAGATACAACATGGAAATGGCACAAAATGCATTAAGAGTTTTAGCAATGGCATATAAAGTACTAGACCATAAACCAACAGCAGAAGAAATAAAAGAATTAGAATCTAATTTAACATATATTGGTATGGTAGGCATGATAGATCCACCTAGACTAGAAGTAAAAGATGCAGTACAAGAATGTAAAGAAGCAGGAATAAAAACAGTAATGATTACTGGTGATCATAAAATAACAGCAATAGCAATAGCAAAAAGCTTAGGAATACTAGAAAATGATGATGAGGCAATTACAGGAACAGAATTAGAAGAAATGAGTGATGAAGAACTAATTAGAAATGTAAGGAAATATTCTGTATATGCAAGAGTTTCACCAGAACATAAAGTAAGAATAGTAAAAGCATGGCAAGCAAATGGAGAAACCGTTGCTATGACAGGAGATGGAGTAAATGATGCACCATCATTAAAAATTGCAGATATAGGTTGTGCAATGGGAGTAGTTGGAACAGATGTTGCAAAAGAAGCAGCAGACGTTATTTTAACAGATGATAACTTTGCAACAGTTGTGTCAGCAGTAGAAGAAGGAAGACGTATATATGATAATATTCTAAAAGCAATACAATTCCTATTGTCAAGCAATATAGGAGAAATAGTAGTACTATTTTTAGCAATACTAATAACTCCATTATTGTCAAAGCAATTTGGAGTAGATATAACATTAATAGAAACATTATTACCAATACACATATTATGGATTAACCTAGTAACAGATTCATTACCAGCATTAGCACTTGCAGTAGACCCAGCAGCAGACAATGTAATGAAAAGAAAGCCTTTAAAAAATACTAAAAAAGGAATATTTACAAAAGGCATGACATGGAGAATAGTATATCAAGGATTAATGATAGGATTACTTACACTTACTGCATTCATAATTGGACTTTCAACACCAGATGTAAGTCAAGAAGAAAAAGTAAAAATAGGCCAAACAATGGCGTTTTATGTATTAGCACTTTCTGAACTAGTACATGTATTTAACATAAGAGATAACAAAAGAACGATATTCAAAACAGGAATATTTAATAATAGCAAACTAATTTTAGCAACAGTAGTATCAGCAAGTTTAATGTTTGTAATACTATTTACACAAGGATTAAGAGATATATTTGGATTAGTAATGCTGCCAGCAATGCACGTATTCGAAACAGTAATGTTAGTACTTGCACCAGTAATAATAGTAGAAATATTTAAGCTATTAAAAATAAATACAACAAAAGACGAAGAATAGTATTTAAAAAATATTGTAGGTCGTCATGCTTGGCGACCTACAATGCCATAAAAATTTTAAAAAATTACAAATAAAATTAATTAAAGATATTGACACTTTGCATATAAAATGCTACAATAATCAATGTCAATAAAATATGCGGATGTGGCGGAACTGGCAGACGCGCTGGTCTTAGGAACCAGTACTTCGGTGTGGGGGTTCAAGTCCCTTCATCCGCACCAGAGAAGAGATTAGCATGGCTAATCTCTTTTTGTATACTTAGGAAAGGGACTTGAAAAGGAGGTTGCCGAGCAATGAACTGAGTTGAGCAAGTGAGACTGTTGATACAACTTTTGACTTTTTTATGTAAACATGCTATAATATATATAACCATTTTTTTTGGTAGATCTCCATGTTAGCAAAAGCTTCATGATGATCGACAACAAATAATTTTTAGGAGGTATAAAAAAATGGCTAACAACATCATCGCAATGATGGATTCGATGGATTCTCTGAAGAAGGAAGGAGCTGTTCGGGTTTATTCTGGCATGACTATCGTTTCCCCACATAAAGAGGGAGCCCTCGACGTTTCGGGACTGACACCGAAGTTCAATGGTTGCTATGCAACGAATAACTCAACGGTATGTTTCGTATCCGGTAATGAGGTTTTCGTAACACCGTACACTCGCACTGCAATGCGTACCCTTCGTTCTGCAGGTTTCTGCGAAGAGTATTTCTACGTACCGTTCAGCAATGGAGATTATCCAAAGCTTGAGCAGTTTAAGTGGAACGCTCTTCGTGAAAACGCTCGTCAGTCTTATAAAGCAGATTTTGTTTCTGACTGTAAAGCCTATTGTAATGATCGTCACATTTACGCTATCAGTGCAGAAACTCTGGCAAATTGCTTTGAAATGCCTGAAAAAGGTGTCTGGGTGGTAAGGTACCCTTACTTTAAGGACTGCTATTACCCAATTATCAACTCTGCCTGTTTTGACTGCATCGCAGCTGACAGAATTGGTCACTTTTGCACCAATAACGGGAAAGTTGTTTTTACTTACCGCAATGGCAAAACTTATGTTACAAAAGGGTACAAAATTTTGAAAGAGTTGCGTGCAGCTGGCTACACTGAATCTGGCTTCTTTGTTCCGTTTTCAAACGGTGAAGAGATTCAGGACGGTGCCTTGAGAAAACTTTGGGATTCTATCACCAATCAAGTAAGTTAGCTTTTCCTTGACAAGCATTGCATGTCTCGGAAACATTGGGGTCAGCTTTAGCTGGCTCCTTTGTTTTTCAAATTTCTCTGCATAATAATTTTTGGACATAAAAAATGGAGAAAATTTGAAAATATGTTATAAAGAAAGCCAAAAATGTATGTAAAAACAGTATAAAACATTGTAAAATGAATAATTTTATGCTACTTTATATATGGTGATTATTATGAAATTTACAACACTATGTTATATAGAAAAAAATGATAAGTACTTAATGCTATATAGAAATAAAAAAGAAAATGATTTAAATGAAGGAAAATGGATTGGAGTAGGCGGAAAATTTGAAGAAAAGGAATCTCCAGAAGAATGTTTAGTTAGAGAGGTAAAAGAAGAAACTGGTCTAACACTAACGAAATACAAATTAAGATGCTTAGTAACATTTGTATCTGATAAATGGGAAACAGAGCATATGTATGTATTTACAGCAAGTGAATTTGAAGGAAAACTTAAAGAATGCAATGAAGGTACCTTGCAATGGATCGATAAAGATAAAATATTAGAATTACCAACATGGGAAGGTGATAGATTCTTTTTTGAAAAAATGCAAAAACAAGAAGAATTCTTTACGATGAAGGTAGAATATAAAGGAGATAAGTTAGTAAATTGCAAATAGAAAGATTTAATCTTTCTATTTTTTAATATTAATTTAATATTAAAAAAATATAATACAAATATCAACAAGGGAAAGACTAAATTAATATCACCCCAAAGTAGGAAAAGAAAAGGTTATTTCCATCCCCATTTATAATCTTTTCTCCTACAAATTTTTTTAATTATAAAAATGTGATATAATATGCAAGAGAGGTAAGAATATGAAAGTGCTAATTGTAGAAGATGAAAGAACTTTATCAGACACAATAAAACAATGTATATGCAAAAAATTTGATACAGAACAAGCGTATGATGGTTATGAAGCATATATGATGGCAAAAGAAAATATATATGATGCAATAATATTAGACCTTATGTTACCAGAAATGTCAGGTTATGATGTGCTATTAAAACTTAGAGAAAACAAAGTATTAACACCAGTTTTAATATTAACAGCAAAAGACACATTAAATGACAAACTAAAAGGATTTAATTATGGAGCAGATGACTACTTAGTAAAGCCATTTGAAAGAGAGGAATTACTAGCAAGACTAGAAGCAATAATTAGAAGAACAAATGGAGCATATAAGCAAGATGAAATAGAGTTTAAAGATTTAAAACTAAATATAAAAAGTAGGAGAGCATTTATAAAAGATAAAGAAATCACACTACAAGGAAAGCAATTTGATATATTAGAATACCTTATAAATTCAAAAGGAACAATAATAACAAAAGAGCAGATATTTGATAAAATATGGGGATTTGATTCATTTACAACTACAAACGTAGTAGAAGTATATGCAAGTGGATTAAGAAAAACATTAAAACAATATGGGTATGATAAATATATAAAAACCATCCGTGGAGTAGGATATATGATAACAGATTAATATAAATTGGAAATAGAACAATAGGCAAAGGTATTGTTTTATTTTTAGTATATTTGCAAAAATTAACATAATATGGTATAATATATATATGCAGTAAATTCTGTAAATAAAACATTTAATGGGCAATCAATAAGATTGTCAAGTCCAAAGAGACGGAAAGGATTACATCATGAAGGCATATCAGAAGAAGAACTACACCATAAAAGCGGAAATGGTTGCAGCAGGCACCAAACTCTACAATTTCCTCGAGGATTGCCACTATACAACCAACGATGCAAAGTGCATCAAGCTCATCGGAACTGTCGGCGAGGTCTGGCCCGTAACCATCGAAAAGTTGGCGAAAACCTATACTTTTATCGATGGTACACCGATCACAGCAGACAACATCCCAGAAGGCGAGTTTGAAATCACAACTATCGTTGGCAAAACGGCAGAAATCATCTTCGCAGAGCAAGTTACCGAGGAGGTACAGGTCGCAACCAGCTGGGGTGAAGTTCTGACAGCAAATCGCGATGGTGTTCCTCACGGCGAAGGCGATTTCATCGTATGTGCAAACAAGGATGGAGAGCCGAACCCGGATGACAGATGGGTTGTTAACGGTATGGTGTTTAATAACACCTATGAGGAGGTATAACTCTTCTGTTAGTGAAAACCAGTAGGATATTTAATCCTGCTGGTTTTCGTTACATTTAGAGAAAAAACATATAAGCTGTGCTAGTAAAGACTAGAGAATTCTGACAATATTTTAGCCTTGACAATTAGTGTAAAAATATGATAAACTACTAATAAGTTTTAGGAGTATACCTAGCAAAAGCGAGCGGTATAGAGTAACAAAAGTTACTTACACAGAAATAAGATTAAAGTCTTATGGAGGAGTCTTAAAGATTTCTACATAAGGCTTTTTTTGTATAGGAGTGATAGTATGAAAGAAGAAAAAACATTAGAAACAGAAAGGTTAATATTAAGACCATTAACAGTAAACGATGCAGAAGAAGCATTTAAAAATTGGACCAGTGATGATGAAGTATCAAAATATGTAAGGTGGTCTACTCACAAAAATGTAGAGGAAACAAAAGAATACATACTTTTAGAAGAAAAAAGACGTAAAACAGAAGAATGTTTTAATTGGGGAATAGTTATAAAGGATAGCAATGAACTAATAGGAGCTATAGGAGCATTTCCAAGTGAAGATGGCAGATATGAAATAGGCTATAATATAGCGAAAAAACATTGGAACAATGGCTATACAACGGAAGCAGTAAAAGAGGTACTTAAATATTTAGCAACTGAAGAGAAAATACATAAATTTAGATGTGCACATGCAGTGCTTAACCCTGCATCTGGTGCAGTAATGAGAAAAGCTGGATTTAAATATGTTAAAGATGAAGATTTTGAAAAATTTGACAAAAGCCAAAAATTTGAATGTAAAGTATACTATTTAGATGTGGGTGAGAATTATGATTAGAAAAGCAAAAATAGAAGATTCAAATAACATAGCAAAACTTATTATAAAAGGCTGGCAAACAGCATATAAAGGACTTATAAACCAAGAATTTTTAGACAGTATGAAAGAAGATGAAATGAGTAAAGGATGGAAGAAAAGCATTTTTTCCCAAAATGAAAGCAATAACATATATGTATATGAGAAAGAAAATAAAATTTTAGGAGTTATTAGATTTGGAAAAGTAGCTGATCAAAATGATATAAATCACAATGCAGAAATACATGTTTTGTATGTAGAGCCAAAACTTAAAAGAAATGGAATAGGAAGTAAATTATTTGATTATGCAAAAAACTACTTTATAGAACATAATATGAAAAAATTAATTATTTGGTGTTTAAAAGGAAATGAGCCATCTATAGAATTTTATAAAAATATGGGTGGAAAAATTGTTTCAGAAAGAGAAGCAAAAGTACACAATATAGAGCTAGAAGAAGTAAGTTTGGAATATAATCTGGAAGATAAAATAAAATTAATAATACCAACGAAAGAGTATGAAAATCAAGCAATAGAATATAGAAAAGAGCATTTCGATAATGGAGAAAAAACATTACATGCGTGTTCAAAATGGGATAGAATGGATAATTATGATGAATGGCTAAAACTATTAAAAAGTAATTCAAAAAAGGAAACGGTACAAGATAATTATGCTGTTACAACACAATTCTTTGGGGTGAGAGAAAGAGATAATAAAATTGTTGGAATGATAAATATTAGACATGAATTAGCAAATGATTTCTTAAGAAATTATGGAGGAAATATTGGATATGGAATAAGACCAACAGAAAGAAGAAAAGGATATGCAACGCAAATGCTTGAACAAGCTTTAAAATATTGCAAAGAAGAACTTAACTTAGAAAAAGTAATGCTTGGTTGCTATAAAGAAAACGAAGCATCAAGAAGAACAATTTTAAACGCAGGGGGAGCATTAGAAAGAGAAGTAAAAACAGAAAATGGAAAAATAGCACAGGTGTATTGGATTAAATTGTAAAAAAACTATTGACAGGACAAGAAAATATATGCTATCATATATTTTAATTAGAGAGGTATATTATGGAAACAAAAATAATATTTAGAAACGAGCATCATAAAAATTAGCTTGTGTCATATATATGGCACAGGCTTTTGGTGCTTGTGCCTAAGATTTAAACCTTATGGTAGAAGTGCCATAAGGTTTTTTTGTTGTTAAAATAAGCTGGCCAGCTTAAAACAAAACTCTCTTAAAATATAAGGAGGAAAAAATATGAAAAAGAAAATTATTTTTATTACAGCAATTACAATAATTGCAATGCTTGGAGTACTTACAGCGATTAAAATGAAAAAGACAAATGCAAAACAAAATTCATTAGAAAAAATAACAAGTAAAGGAACATTTATATTAGGACTTGACGATAGCTTTCCACCAATGGGATTCAGAAACGAAAACAATGAAATTGTTGGCTTTGATATTGATGTAGCAAAAGAAGTTTGCAAAAGATTAAATGTAGAATTAGTAATACAACCAATATCTTGGAATGCAAAAGAACAGGAATTAAATTCTGGTAACATAGACTGCATTTGGAATGGGATGTCTATAACAGAAGAAAGAAAACAAGCAATGTTATTATCTGATTCGTACATGAAAAATAGGATGGTATTCATTACAAAACAAGACAGTAATCTAAAGACCTTAGAAGATTTAAAAAACAAAAAAGTAGGAGTTCAATCTGGTTCAAGTGCGGAGCAAATATTGGAAGAGTCAGAAACTTACAAAACATTAAACCAAACAGTTGCATATGCAGATAATATTACAGCCTTTATGGATTTGGAAACAAATCAAATTGATGCAGTATTTGTAGATGAAGTGCTAGCTAATTATTATATAGCAACAAATAATAAAAACTATAACCAAATAGAACAAGCTTTAGAAGAAGAACAATATGCAATAGGATTTAGAAAACAAGACAATGAATTATGCAATAGAGTAAATGAGATTCTAAAAGAAATAAAAGAAGACGGAACATTAGAAGCAATATCTAAAAAGTGGTTTGGAAAAGATGTTACGACAATTAAAGGTGAGTAAATATGGATTTAAATTACTTTATTAAATTAATGAAAATATTATTGGATGGAACAAAAGTATCTTTAAGAATATTTGCTATAACACTAATATTTGCAATACCTTTAGGAATATTAGTTTCTGCTTTAAGTATTTCTAAGAACAAGATAATTTCAAAAATAATAAAGCTGTATATATTGCTTATGAGAGGAACCCCATTATTATTGCAAATAATCTGTATATACTTTGCACCATATTATTTGTTTAAATTTTCATACAACAGATTTATAGCAGTAATTATTGCATTTACATTAAACTATGCAGCATATTTTGGAGAAATATTTAGAGGCGGAATAGAAAGCATTCCAAAAGGCCAATGGGAGGTTGCTTTTACATTAGGCTTTACTAAAATAAAAACATTTTTTATAGTGATACTTCCTCAAGCAATAAAAAGAATATTACCATCAATTTCAAATGAAGTAATAACTTTGGTAAGAGATACTTCGCTAGCACAAGTAATTGGAGTGACAGAATTGTTTGCTTTTGCTCAAAAACAAGCTAATTATAAGTTCTCTATAATTCCATTGCTTGTTGCAGGATTAATCTATTTATTAATTAGTGTAATTTTAACCTATATTTTTAATTACACAGAAAGGAAATTAGAGTATTATAGGTAAATATTATGAAAGTATTAGAAATAAAAAATATAAACAAGAGCTTTAACGAAAGAAAGATATTAAGCAATTTTTCGCTAAACATGGAAGAAGGAGAAATAGTTTCAATAATAGGACCATCAGGAGTAGGAAAGTCAACTTTACTAAGATGCATTAATGGCTTGGAGAGAATAGATAGTGGGGAAATTTTAATTAATAATAAAAGCTTAAAAAGAAAAAAAGATAAAATATCAAAAGAAGCAAATTTAGAAGTGGGATTAGTGTTTCAAGACTACAATTTATTTCCTCAATATTCTGTAATTAAAAATATAACATTACCACTAACAGCAGTGCTAAAAATAAAAAAAGAAGAAGCAACAAAACAAGCAGAAGAATTGCTTAAAAAAATGAATTTATTAGAAAAGCGATATTCATATCCATACGAGTTATCAGGAGGAGAAAAACAAAGAGTAGCAATAGTAAGAGCGATTGCTACAAATCCTAAAATAATATGTTTTGATGAACCAACCAGTGCATTAGATCCGAAGCTTGTAATGCAAGTTTCAAAAACAATAAAAGACCTTGCAAATATTGGCAAAGCAATAATAATAGTAACTCACGATATAAGCTTTGCAGAACAAATTTCAGACAGGATTATAGAAGTGAAACTGGAATTTGTAAAATGAATGTGAGAGGTGAGAAGTGTGATGTGGAAAGTGGGATTTGTAGGGGCGTATTGAGTACGCCCAAAAAAGAATTTATTGCAAACTCTGCAGTAGGGATTAACTAAAAATGTTGTGGCAGGCCATGTGTCTGCCCGAAAAAATGATATTTTGTTATATACAAAAAATATAAACAAAAGGGGTCTGTCCCCATTTGTTCCTAACAAAATTGAATTATTAGATTATGAATTTGTATAAATAATTGACAATATAAAAAGATTTTCATATAATTATATTATAAAGGAGACAAAACCATGAGTAATTTAACAAATGCAAAATTAAATAACTGGTGGAATGTATGGGATAAAAATCACCCATACAAATTTGTCGTGCTTTAGAATATTAGCAAAATACAGGCACATGTATGAGTGATTAAAAACTTGTACATGTGCTTTTGTTGTTTATGGGAGGTGGTACATATGGAAGCTGACTGGCATTGGCAAATTTTATATAAAACTATTTTAAAGAAAGAAGGAATTGATTATGAATTATGGAGAGTTTGGTGGACAATATGTGCCACAAGAGCTAAAAGAAAAGTTAAATGAAATTGAAAGAGAATTTACAAAAGCAAAAAATGATGAGAAGTTCGTAAAGGAATATTTATACTATTTAAAACAATATGTTGGAAGACCAACACCACTATATTACGCAGAAAATTTAAGCAAATATGCAGGTGGAGCAAAGATATATCTAAAAAGAGAAGATTTAAATCATACAGGAGCACACAAAATAAATAATGCATTGGGGCAAGCTTTACTTGCAAAACGTATGAATAAAACGCATATAATTGCAGAAACGGGAGCAGGTCAACATGGAGTTGCAACTGCAACAGTATGTAGTTTGTTTAATATTAAATGTACAATATTTATGGGAAAAGAAGATATAAAAAGACAACAAGTAAATGTAGAGAAAATGAAGCTTTTAGGAGCAGAAGTATATGAAGTAACAAAAGGTGAAGGAACATTAAAAGAAGCGGTAGATGTAGCCTTTGAATATTTATTAAAACATCAAGATGTATTTTACTTAATAGGTTCTGCAGTAGGTCCGAGCCCATATCCAGAAATGGTAAAATATTTTCAAAAAATAATAGGAGAAGAAGCAAAAAAACAAATTTTAGAACAAGAAGGCAAATTACCTAAAGCAATAGTTGCGTGTATAGGTGGAGGAAGCAATAGTATAGGGTTATTTACAGACTTTATAAAAGAAGAGGTACAAATATTTGGAATAGAGGGAGCAGGAAAAGGCATTGAGACAGGAAAACATGCATCTGCAATATATAACAATAAAATTGGAATTTTACATGGTATGAAAACATATATAATGCAAGATGATAAAGGAAATATAGAAGAGGCATACTCAATTTCAGCAGGCTTGGATTATCCAGGAATTGGACCAGAACACGCATACTTGAAATCTATAGGGAGAGTTAAGTACGACAGCATTACGGATAAAGAAGCAGTAGAAGCATTTAAGTTACTTTGTAGATTAGAAGGAATAATACCAGCATTAGAAAGTAGCCATGCAATAGCATATGCAATAAAAATTGCAAAAAACTATAAAAATAATGACAGCATTATTGTAAACCTATCTGGAAGAGGAGATAAGGATATAGAAATACTAAACTGAGGGAAAAAGGGGACAGACCCCTTTTTCCCTCATATATGTCGAAAAAAGAAAAAATGAGGCGAGCGATTTTTCTTGAATTTTAAATACAAGTATGATATAAAAATAACATAAATTTATATAAATTCTGGCAATAAATCAAATTGCCAAAACAAATTTATTTCAAAAAAGAATTAATTCTTTAAAAATTCCAAAAAGCAAAATTAAAAAATTAAAATCAGGCATTTAAATATGTTTATTAATCATACTTGTAAATGTAAATAATTGCATATATGAAAGGAGAAAAGAAAATGAAGAAAACATTATCACCAAAATTAGATGTAGTATTCCAAGCCCTGTTTGGAGAAGTAGGAAGTGAAAGAATAACAAAAAACTTTTTAGAAACAATATTAAACAAGAAAATAGAAAAAATAGACTTAAGTAAAAATCCGATATTAAGAAGAGAATTTAAAGACGATAAACTGGGAGTGTTAGATATATTAGCAGAGTTAGATGGAAAGGAAAAATGCAATATAGAAATGCAATTAGTAAATTCAAAAAGTATAATAGAAAGAATACTATATTATTGGAGCAGATTATATTCAAGACAAATGAAAATAGGGCAAGACTATAATTTACTAGAAAGAACAATAATAATATTAATAACAGATTTTAAAATAGAAGGATTAGAAGAGTTAGAATACCATACAACATGGAAAATAATAGAAACAGAAGGAAGAAAAAGGATATTGACAGAGAAATTAGAAATTGATATCATAGAGTTACCAAAAATAGAAGGAAAAGAAAAAGAAAGTGGAAGGTTATTAGACTGGCTATATTTTTTAGAAAATCCGAAATCTAGGAGGGTAACAGAGAAAATGGAAGAAAGTAAAGAAATAAAAGAAGCAGTAGAAAAACTAGATAGTCTAAGCGAAGATGAAAGAATGCAAAGAATAGCAGATTTAAGAGAAAAAGCGATATTGGACGAAAAGGCAATATATGCAAAAGGGCTAGATGATGGAATTAAGGAAGGATTAGAAAAAGGAAAAGAAAAGGAAAAATTAGAAATAGCAAAAAAATTAAAAAAAGAAGGAATGAATACAGAATTAATAGCAGAAATAACAGGATTAAAAATAAAAGAAATAGCAGAAATATAAACTCTAAAACATTGACAAATCGCAATTTTTATGGTATTAATAGTAGTATATTTTAAAAGCAATGAAGAGGAATAGTATATATTTATGAACTTTTAGAGAAGAGTTGGTTGGTGAAAAACTTTAAGGAACTAAATATAGAACCAGCCTTGGAGCTATGGACTGAAAATTAAAGTAAGTTTTATCGGAAATCCACCGTTATCATAGGATATAATGTTATAAGACATTATTTGAGTGTAGAAGAAATTCTAAAAATAGGTGGTAACACGGATAAAAATATTCGCCCTAAGTTAATAAATATAACTTAGGGCTTTTGTATTTTATATATAAAGGGTGACTAAAGTCGCTTTGTTATAGGAGGAATAAAAATGAGATTAAGTGAAGACTTTTTTTACACATTAAGAGAAGATGTAAGTGATGAAGATTCAGTAAGTGGAAAACTTTTAGTAAAAAGTGGAATGATTAAAAAAGTAAGTAATGGAGTTTATGCAAAAACACCATTAGGAACTAAAGCATTTCAAAATGTTGAAGAAATAGTTCGTAGAAATATGAATAATGCGGGGGCAGATGAACTAAAAATGCCAATGCTTTTACCAATGGACTTTTTTGAAAAGTCAGGAAGAAAAAATGCATTTGGACCAAGTATGTTTAGATCAACAGATAGATACAATAGAGAATATGCACTAGGACCTACACATGAAGAGCTTTTTGCATTTATGTCAATGAACAGAGTTAAATCATATAGAGATTTACCATATACTTTATATCAAATTGGAACAAAATTTAGAGACGAAGTAAGACCAAGATTAGGCTTAATTAGAGTAAGAGAATTTACAATGAAAGATGCATACAGCTTTGATAAAGACTATGAAGGATTAGATGTTTCATATAAGAAGATGTTTGATGCATACCACAAGATATTTACAGAATTAGGATTAAACTATACTGTTGTTAGAGCAGATACAGGAGTTATGGGAGGAATACTTTCAGAAGAATTCCAAGCTATTACAGATGTTGGAGAAGACATACTTGTACTTTGCGAAAATTGTGATTTCTCTTCTAACATAGAGGTAACACCATGTATATGCAATGAAGAATGTAATGAAGAAGAAAAAGAATTAGAAATGGTTGACACTAGAAATTATCATACAATAGATGAAATATGTGATTATTTAAAACTAGATATAAAGAAAACAGTTAAAGCATTACTTATGAGTGTAGATAATGAACTTGTAGTATTCTTTGTAAGAGGAGATAGAGAGCTAAACGAAGTAAAAGCTTTAAAAGTATTAAAAGGAAAAGAAATAGGATTTGCAACAGATGAATTAATTGCAACATCAAATGCAGTACCAGGTTGCACAGGACCAATAGGATTAAACGCAAAAATTGTAGTAGATAATGAAGTTTTAAAAATGAAAAACTTCTGCTGTGGAGCAAACAAAGAAGGATATCATTATATAAATGCAAATATAAAAGACTTTAAGTATGATGTATCAGCAGATATAGTAAATGTAAAAGAAGGAGACACTTGCCCAAACTGTGGTAAAAAGTTAGTATTCAAAAAAGGTATAGAAGTTGGAAATACATTCAAATTAGGAACAAAATATTCAGAAAGTTTAGGACTAAACTATTTAGGAGAAGACAATCAAAGTCATCCAGTTGTTATGGGAAGCTATGGAATAGGACTTGAAAGAATCCTTTCTGCAATAGTAGAACAAAATAATGATGAAAAAGGTATAATTTGGCCAATGAATGTAGCTCCATACAAAGTTGCAGTAGTAGTAATAAATCCAAAAGATGAAGAACAACTAAAAGCAGGAAATGAATTATATAACACACTAAATAGCTTGGGAATAGATACATTAATAGATGACAGAAAAGAAAGAGCCGGAGTAAAATTTAATGATATGGATCTAATTGGAATTCCAATGAGAATAACTGTTGGAAAGAAAATTACAGATGGAATGGTAGAATTCAAAATGAGAAATGAAGAAAATTCAGAAGACTGCAAACTAGATTCAGTAATAGAAAAAGTAAATAGCATCTTAAATAAATAATTAAGAATAATGTAGGGGAAGACAGTTCAGTCAGCCCCTACAATTTTTAATATTGATTTAATAAATTATGTGATATAATTACAACAAATTAAATTAAAAGAGGTAAAAATGAACGAACAAAAATTAATAAAAAAACAATTAGCCAAAAACATGTTTTATGCATTTGTAGTATTTGCAATAATACTTATATTTTTTGATGCAATAATATATCATCAAGTATCTACATATATGTATAAATCCATAGACAAAGAATTAATAAGGGCAATGGAATTATATCAAAACAAAAATATAGTGTCAGAGGTTAAAAAAGTCATTACAAAGGAGCTAGATGAAAACATTAAAATTACATATGTAGAAACAAAGGTTAATCCTAGGGTAGTTTGCATAGTAAGGGATTCAAAAGGAGAGATATTAAACAGCGAAACTATAGGAAGATTTTATAATGATTATGTTAAAGATATAGAATTTAATAAAAATAAAACAGACAAAGTCTACTCAATAAAAGTACAAGATAAATACAATTATAGAGGAATAACAGTAAAGGGAACAACTTCAGAAGGAGAAGAAATATATATACAACTACTTGCAAATGTAGATGGAGAAGTTGCAACAATAAATAACATGACAGACACCTTATTAGTTGGAAGTTTAATAATAATTGGAATAGCAATAATTGGGTCATATATATTATCAAAAATGACATTAAAGCCAATAATGGAATCATACAAAAAACAAACAGAATTTGTTCAAAATGCAGCACATGAATTAAGAACACCCCTTACAATAATTCAAGCAAAACAAGAACTACTTTTACAAGAGCCAGAGAGTAAAATAATAGACAAATCAGAAGATATAAATATAATGCTTAAAGAAACAAAAAGACTAACTAAACTTATAAAAGAACTAATGGTACTTGCGATGGCAGATTCAAATGAATTAAAAATGCATAAAGAAAAAATAAACATAGATGATCTAATAAAAGAAATAATTACTCCATACAAAGACTTTGCAGAAATGCAAGAAAAAGAAATAATATTAGATTTAAATTATGGTAAAGAAGCAAACATAGACAGAAATAAAATAAATCAGCTTTTGGTAATAATACTAGATAACGCAATAAAATACACAGCAGAAAAAGATACAATAACAGTAAAAACATACTCAAAAGAAGGAAAATGTGTAATAGAAGTAGCAGATACAGGAATAGGAATAAGTAAAGAAGCGGCAAAGCATGTATTTGATAGATTCTATAGAGAAGACAAAGCACGTTCAAGAGAAAAAGGAGGAACAGGACTAGGACTATCAATAGCACATACAATTGTAAAACTACATGGAGGAAATATAAAAATAACAAGCAATGAACCAAAAGGAGCAAAAGTAATAATAAAAATTTAGAAAAACTGGGGAAAAAGGGGTCAGACCCCTTTTTCCCCAGTTTGTTAAATTAAACTAGTCAGAAAGTTTGCTATAAAAAGCAATTGACCAAAGACCTGCAATTCCTACAATTATATATATTATTCTAGTTAATACAGATAAACTTCCAAAAATTGCGTCAACTAAATTGAATTTAAACAATCCAACAAGAAGCCAGTTAATAGCGCCAATTATAACAAGTGTAAGAGCAATACCATTTAAAGCTTTCATTGTAAAACCTCCTCTTTTTTATCTATTTTGCTCTAAAAAAACATATTTATTCTTATTATTTCAAAAACATTGATTTTTAAGCATTTTTAAAATATAATTTTAAAAAGATAGGAGAAAATAAAATGATTAAAAAGAATGAAGAATATATTGTAGATATAATAGATAATGGTTTTCAAGGAGAAGGAATTGCTAAAATAGAAGGAATTACAGTATTTATTGACCAAGCAATAAAAGGAGAAAAAATCAAAATAAAAATTTTGAAAGTTCAAAAAAATTTTGCCTATGGAAAGATTATTGAATTTATTGAAAAGTCAAACACAAGAGTAGAACCAGATTGTAGCACTTACAATAAATGTGGCGGATGTAATTTAAGACATATAGAATATAGCAAAACACTAAAAATAAAAAAAGCAATTGTTCAAAATTGTATGAATAAAGCTTTAAAAAGAGAAATAGAAATAAACGATGTTATAGGAATGGAAAATCCGCTTCATTATAGAAACAAACTTCAATATCCATTAGGATTAGATGAACAAAACAATCCAGTGATGGGTGTGTTTTCTGCAAGAACACATAATATTATTCCAACAGAAAAATGTTTTATTCAAAATGAAAAATGCCAAGAAATAGCAAAAGATATATTTGAATTTATAAAGCAAAACAATGTATCTGTATATGACGAAAAAACGTTAAAAGGAACCATAAGACATATAGTAATAAAAATTGGAATAAAAACAAATGAGATTTTAGTTACATTAGTAGTAAATGACGACAAATTAAAAGATAAAGAATTAGTTCAATACATAACCAAAAAACATCCAGAAATAAAGTCAATAGTTAAAAACTTTAATACAAAAAATACAAATGTAATATTAGGAGACAAAACAGAAGTAATATATGGTACAGGATATATTTATGATATTTTAGGGGAATATAAATTTAAAATTTCTCCATTATCATTTTACCAAGTAAACCCTGTTCAAACAGAAATATTGTATAATACAGCAATGCAATTTGCTGGAGTAAATGACACTGCTAACAAAAACAATATTGCACTAGATTTATATTGTGGAATAGGAACAATAGGAATTTTTGCTGCAAAATATTTTAAAAAGATATATGGAATTGAAATTATAGAAGAAGCAATAAAAGATGCAAAAGAAAATGCAAAAATAAATAAAATAGAAAATGCTGAATTTTATGCAGGTGATGTAGAGGAAGTTTTACCTAAAATAATTGAAAAGGAAAATATAAAACCAAATGTAGTATTTGTGGACCCACCAAGAAAAGGATTAGATAATAAAACGATAGGAGCTTTAAAAGAGTTAAAACCAGAAAAGATAGTATATATAAGTTGCAATCCAGCAACACTTGCAAGAGATTTAGCTTTATTAGATGAGAGCTATGAGATAAAAGAAGTACAGCCAGTCGATATGTTTCCGTTTAGTAAGCATGTTGAAAATGTGACAGTATTAAAAATAAAGTAAAATGGAAGAAGGAAACAACAATGAACAACAACCCAATAGGAGTATTTGACTCGGGAATAGGTGGATTATCAGTTCTAAATCAAATTATTAAATTATTACCAAATGAAAAATATATATATTATGCTGATACAGATAATGTACCTTATGGATTAAAAACTAAAGAACAAATATTAGAATATGTAGAAAATGCAATAGACTTTTTAAATTCAAAAAAAGTTAAGGCAATGGTTGTAGCATGCAATACAGCTACAAGCGTGGCAATTAAAGATTTAAGAAGTGATTATAACATTCCAATAATAGGAATAGAACCAGCTATAAAGCCAGCAATAGAAAATAGAAAAAACAAAAAAGTTTTATTAATGGCAACACCGGTTACAGTAAAGGGAGAAAAGATTAGGAATTTAATAAAAAGACTAGGAGCAGAGAATATTGTAGAATTAATTGCAATGCCTAAACTTGTTGAATTTGCAGAAAGTGGTGAATTCAATACTGAGAGAGTTAAAGAGTATATAAGCGAGAGTTTAGAAAAATTTAACCTAGAAGAATATTCATATTTAGTACTTGGTTGCACACATTTTCCATATTTTAAAACAACGTTAAAAGAAATGCTTCCAGATAACATATGTGTAATTGATGGAAGTATAGGTGTAGCAGAAAGATTAAAAGAGGTTTTGGAAGATAATAAAATTCTTGGAAATAATAATTTGGAAATTGCATTTTATTATTCTGGAAGAAAAGTTGAAGAAGAATTAGAAATATCAAAATTAAAAAACTTGATGGATAAAATACAATAATACTAACAAAAAATTTTTACAATCATTAAATAAAATATGCAGAACTTGCTGTTTTACTTAGAGCATGATATAATATAAACCTAATTTACCTAGATACAGGGTATAATATGTATCATTTTAGGAGGAAATTATGGCTACAATGTTGGCAGAAACTCTCACACGGAAAATTACGAGTGATGCTAGAGCTATAAGAAGAAAACTGAAGAAGGGAAAAACAGTTCCATACACTGTGGAACTGCATTGGGAACCAGGAGAAGTCTTAATCACACTTTTGATGGATGATGCTCAAGTTAAAACAGCAGTAGATGAGGCTTTAACACAAGCGTTATCTCCCACAAAAGGCTTTAAAGCCACTAACGTTGGCTATGGAGATAATCTGATTTGGTTTACCATAGAACCTTCACCATAATTTTTAAAAGACCGGTAAGAAGATAATTCTTGCCGGTATTTTTTTAATAAAACTACCAATATCAGTTTAAATTTTGTTGAAAACAGTAATTTTTTATGATATAAACAAAATAATGTAAAACACAAAAGTAAAGGAGAAAATAAATGACAGAAAATAATAAATATTTAGTAATATCAGATATACATGGATCAAATTATTATGCTAATAAAATAAGCGAAATATGCAAAAGAGAAAATCCAGATAAAATAATTCTTTTAGGAGATTTATATTATCATGGACCACGAAATCCATTACCAAAAGAATATAATCCAATGAAAGTAGCAGAACTTTTAAACAGCTTAAAAGAAAAAATACTATGTGTAAAAGGAAATTGTGATGCAGAAGTTGATGAAATGATTTCAGAGTTTGAATTTAAAGATAATATCGAATTAAATATAAACGAAAAGAAATTTTTCTTTACACATGGACAAAAATATAATATGGAAAATATTCCAAAAGGAATTAATGTTCTAATATATGGGCATTTTCATACAGGGTTTATAAAAGAAAAAGATGGAGTTATATGTGTAAATAGTGGTTCTATTTCGTTGCCAAAAAACAATACAAAAAACAGTTATTTAATTATAGAAAATAATAAAATAGTATTGAAAGATGTTGAAGGAAATATTATTAGTAAAAAAGATATATAAGAAATACAGTAATATAAGGAGAAAAAATGAAAGAAGAAAAATTAAGTAAAAGTGCAATAGGAATAATGGGATCTTTATTAATAAATAATGTTTTATATATGTTTGTAAACACATTTATGGTGGCATATTTTATTACACTTACAAATTATGATTATAAACAAATATCAATATACTATGCATTATCATTTATAGCAATATTATTAACCTTTCTAACTTTTGGAAGAATAATAAAAAATAAAAATCAGGTTTGGGTATTTAGAAGTGGAATAATTGCATATTGCCTATATATATTAATGCTTGCTTTCTTGAAAGAAAAAATAGTTACATATTTTGCGCCATTAGGATTTTTTTATGGAATTGTGCAAGGACTAATATGGGTGGCGGCACATACACTTGTAAACGAACATACGCAAAACAATACAAACAAGTTCATTTCGTTTAAATCAATTATTAGTAAAATATTAAAAATATTTTTCCCTATAGTGTTTGGAGTATCAATAGAATTAACATCATTTTCATATGTTTCAAAAATAGTAATTTTGCTTTCTATTACACAATTTATATTTTCACTATTTATAGAAGACAAAGCAAAAACATATAATAAAAAATACAACTTAAAAGAATATATAAATTTGGTAAAAAATAATGATAAATTTAAAACAGTATATAAGCTATGCATATGTGATGGAATTGTAAATTATTTATTAGAAACATTAATTGTAATACTAACAGTTATGACATTTAAAACAACTATAAGTCTAGGAGTAATTACAACAATCACGGCAATATGCTCAATTTTATCTGTATACATATTCCAATACAAACTAAAAAGTAATTGGAAGATATTAAAAATCTGCAATATAATGATGGTTTCTAGCGTGCTTTTGCTACTAACAAATATTAGCAAGCCAACAATAATTATATACAATGTATGTACGGCAATATTTTTAGTAATATTAAGCAATACAGGTGACACAAAAAGATATGAGATAGTAAGCGAAAATGAAATTGTTGTTAAAGATTATATAGTAGAACATCAAGTAGTATGTGAAGTAATACTAAATATGACAAGAATAATTGCTTATATTCTATTGTTTATTATAAGTTTATTTAACAATATAATATTATTTAAAATTCTATTACTGCTAGTAACAATAGTAATATTAATATATTCAAAATTATTGATAAAATTGAAAAAATAAGAGTAAAGATATGAAAGTATATCTAGTAAGACATGGACAAGTTCCACATAATGCAACCAAGCAATATAATGTTGGAGATGAAGATTTAACAGAGGTTGGAGTGGAGCAAGCTAAAGAATTAAGAGAAAAAATAAAAAATATCAAATTTGATAAAATTTTTTCATCACCTTTAACAAGAGCAAAACATACTGCAGAAATCATTGTTGCCAACAAATATAACATTATAATTGACAACAGAATTAAAGAAAGAAGTTGCGGAGACTTAAGCGAGAAACTACTTACTGAAACAAACAGAGAAGAATATTGGAACTATTATACTACTATTCAACAAGGAACAAGTGAAAATATTCAAGATTTCTTTAAAAGAATTTATAATTTTTTAGATGAACTAAAAACTAAAGATTATAAAAATGTTCTAGTAGTTGCACATAGTGGAGTTTCAAAAGCATTTAATGGATACTTTGAAGGAATACAAGATGGTAAATTCTTAAATAGAGGATTAAAGAATTGTGAAATTAAAGAATATGAATTGTAATTATAAAAGTATTTTTAATGAATATAGTATGGAAAAACAAACAAAAAATTCATAAATAAATAATAAAGTAATATAATAAATATAAAAGGGATTATTATGAGAAAAATTAATTTTAAAGAAAAATATAAAATAATAGAAAAACTTTCTACAAATATGAAAAAAGACCATGTAAGTGAGTGCTCTGCTGAATGTTCTTATTATACAATATTGTCTTTTATACCATTTATAATTTTACTAATAACTTTAATACAATATACAAGTATAGCGCCACAAACATTATTTGATGCCATATCAAAATTAATTCCAGCAAGTATGAATGAAATGGTATTAGGAATAGTACAAGAAGTATATTCAAAATCAATAGGTACAATTTCTATTTCAATTATATTTACAATTTGGACAGCTGGAAGAGGATTATTTGCATTAACAAAAGGACTACAATCTGTTTACCATGTAAGCAGCGAAGAAAATGAATCATATATATATCTAAGAATTAAAGCAATTGTAGAAACAATAATATTCATAATTTTAATAGTTGTAGGACTAGTAGCATTGGTGTTTGGAAATAGCTTGAGAACACTTATACAAGAACACTTTGGAGGAATAAAAAACTATAATATATGGTCATCAATATTAACAGAGGTAGGATTTATAGCAGCAACATTTATAGTATTTATATTATTATATAAATTCATACCAAAAGGCAAAGTGACATTTAAAAGTCAAATATATGGAGCTTTATTTGGAGCAATAGCATTAAACATAGTATCATTAGTGTTTTCTAAATATTTATATATTTTTAAGGGATTTTCTATAACATATGGAAGTTTAACAACTTTAATGTTAATTATGATGTGGACATATTCGTGCTTTTATACGGTGTTTTTAGGTGCAGAATTGAATAAATTAATAAACAACAAAAAAGTTCATAAATAGTTCACGATATTGTGATATAAAAGAAAAGCCTGTCAAATAATGACAGGCTTTAAAAGGACTTAGAACAGCGGGTAACGAGGTTCATCCATAATTCTAGTAAGAGAATCTTTTAACTCCTCAGGGAATTCACTGATTTCATTGCGGATTTCTTCACTATCCAGTATGGACAATGAATCATTATATAATTTTTCCGCTGCTTTTTGAATTGTTTCTGTTTCTGATTCATTTTCGGCAAATCTTGCAAAATAATACGATCTGCGAGCAAGCATAAGATTATTCTTCGCATCGAGAATTAAAGAACATACTGATTTATACTTGCGTATTCGCCGGTTGCTAGAAATAAATCTTATTGCAAAGAAGCAAACAAAACTTATTAGAAAGCTAACCAAAAAAACTGTGACAAAATTCATAAAATCCTCCTGTTAAAAATATACTTATTTTGATTCGCTATATCTACGAAAGAATAAAATTAGTATAACACAGATTTACATAAAAGTCAATTTGAGAAAATTTTAAAACCAGATTGAGATTTAAAAAATAATGTGATATAAATAAAATTGAAAAAGAAATAACTAATTAAGAATTAATTTTTTAAAATTAATAATAATATATTTAAGGAGGAACAAAAGATGGAAAGAAAAGTAAAAGTTGTACAAATAGGTACAGGGAAAATGGCAAAATATACAATGAGGTATGTTTTGGAAAAAGGTGGAGAACTAGTAGGTGCAATTGATGTAAACCCAGCAGTTATAGGCAAGGACATAGGAGAAATAATTGGAGGAGAAAATCTAGGAGTAAAAGTAACAGATTTAAAAGATGCAGAAAAAATGCTAAAACAAGTAAAACCAGATATATGTATAGTAGAAACAATGAGCTTATTAAAAGATGTAGAAGAACCACTTATGTTATGTGCAAAACTAGGAATAAATGCTGTTTCAACTTGTGAGGAAGCATTCTATTCTTGGAACTCAAACCCAAATTTAACTAAAAAAATTGATGAATTAGCAAAACAAACTGGATGTACAATAGTAGGAACAGGATATCAAGATATATATTGGGGACAATTAATAACAAGTATTTGTGGATCAACACAAAAAATAACAAAAATAAAAGGAAGTTCAAGTTATAACGTAGAAGATTATGGAATAGCACTTGCAAATGCACATGGTGCAGGACTAACGCTAGATGAATTTGACAAACAAGTTGCATCAGTAGATAAAATAAGTGATGAAGAAAGACAAAAAATTATAGAGAGTGGAGAATATTTACCATCATATATGTGGAATACAAATGGATGGCTATGTGATAAATTAGGATTAACAATAAAATCACAAACACAAGTAACAGTTCCAACAACATATAAAGAAGATATCTACTCAGAAACATTAGGTGTAACAGTAAAAGCAGGAGATGCAACAGGAATGAGTGCAATAGTTACAACAGAAACAGAAGAAGGAATAACAATAGAATCAGAATGTATAGGAAAAGTATATTCAAAAGAAGATTTTGATAAAAATGAATGGTCAGTATATGGAGAACCAGATACAACAATAACAGTAGCAAGACCAGCAACAGTAGAATTAACATGTGCAACAGTAGTAAACAGAATACCAGACATAATAAATGCAAGACCAGGATTTGTACCAACAGCAGAAATAGGAGAATTAAACTTTAAAACAAAAGCATTAAATGAATATGTAAAATAAGAATATAAAAACTACTCTTTATTAAATTAAAGAGTAGTTTTTTTGTTGAATATGAAAGAAGAAAAGTGTGTCAAAGCCATTTTCCTTGTTGCAAATTTACATAAATTATGATAAACTAATATAGTTGGAAAACAAATACAAATCCGTTTTACATTTTGAGGTCAGCATCATAACAGTAATGAATTCTTTACATTGCTGTGATTGTAAAACAAATTAGTTTTAGGAGGAATTCAAAATGAAAATTACTAAAGAGATGGCATTGAAAATTGTACTACGATTAGCAAATGATCCGGATGGCAGGGTAAGAGCAGATGCATATGCAAATGTCCTTATGCCACAGGATAAACTGTCAAAATTGGTAAGAAATCCGAAAGCAGAAAGAGAAGAAAAAATTGCTGTTGCAAGCAATCCCAATACTCTTCCTGAGGATTTGGTCTTCTTAACCAATGACAGTGTTACATGGGGAGTAAAAGAAGCCGTTGCTAAAAATCCATCAACACGGATTGAAACACTGGAAAAACTTGCAAAAGACAAGCATTATAGTGTTAAACAAGCGGTGCTCTGCAATCCAAATGTAACGCCGGAAATTGTTGAAGAACTTTCACATGATCCGAACCTTTGGACCAGAAAAGCTGTACTGGATGCAATAAATAAGAATGCCAAAGAAGCAGAGTGATTTTTATTAAAAAAGGATAGGCTTTTGCCTATCCTTTTTTCTATCTTCGAAAACAAAGGCAACTAAAGTAGTTTTGTTCTGAAATAAACATATTGTAAATTAAAATTTGCTATGATAAAATTATAGCAATTTAAGGGGAAAATAGAATGAAAAGAATAGTAACAATACAAGACATATCATGTGTAGGAAAATGTTCACTTACTGTGGCACTTCCAATAATATCTGCAATGGGAATAGAAACAGCAGTTATTCCAACAGCAGTACTTTCAACACATACAGCATTTAAAAACTTTACATATAGAGATTTAACTGGAGATTTACCTAAAATAGCAAAACATTGGAAACAAGAAAAATTTAATTTTGATGGTATTTATACAGGATACTTAGGGTCAATAGAACAGATAGATATACTAAAAGAGTTTTTTAAGCAATTTAAAACACCAGATAATTTTATATTTATAGATCCTGTAATGGCAGATAATGGTAAGCTATATGCAGGCTTTGATGCAAACTTTGTTAAAGAAATGAAAAAACTTTGTAAAATGGCAGACATAATAGTACCAAATCTTACAGAAGCAAGCTATATGTTAGAAAAAGAATATAAAGAAATTTATAGTGAACAAGAGATAAAAGATATACTAATAGAATTAAGCAATTTGGGACCTAAATATGTTGTTTTAACAGGAGTAAGTTTCAAAGACAATAAATTAGGAGTAATGTCATACAACAAAGAAACTAATGAATTTTTTACGTATTTTAAAGAAAAAATACCTGCAAAGTATCATGGAACAGGAGATATATTTGCAAGTACATTAGTTGGAGCAATAACCAACAACAATACTTTAGAAGAAGGTTTAAAAATCGCAGTAGATTATGTTTGGGAAACAATTAACGATACATATAAAACAAACAAAAAAGATGCATATGGAGTGAATTTTGAAACCAAGATACCATATCTGATAAATAGAATAAGTAACTACTAAAAAATTAAAATAAAAGGAGCATATTATGAAAATAACATTTTATTCAAATTTTCTTACACATCATCAACTTCCATTTTGCCTAGAAATGTATAAAAAATATGGCGAAGATTTTAAATTTGTATCAATGGAAAAAATTAACCAAGAAAGAATTTCTTTAGGCTACAAAGATATGGATAATGATTACCCATTTGTACTAAAAGCATATGAAAGCAAAGAAAAGTACAATGAAGCTACAAAGCTAGCAGTAGATAGCGACATAGTTATAGCTGGCTCTACACCAACAGATGATTATATAAAAGAAAGACTAAAACAGGATAAAATTACATTTAGATACTATGCTAGAATTTTCTATAATGGAGTACTTAGTATATTTGACTTTGAAAATTCAAAAAAGGTATATGATAGACATCTAAAATATAAAAAGAACAAAAATTTATATTTACTATGTGCAAGTAGCTATGGACCAAACGATTTTAATGAATTAGGAATGTACAAAAACAAGTGTTTTAAATGGGGTTACTTTCCAGAAACAAAAATATACAATGTAGAAGATTTATTAAAACAAAAAGAAAACGAAAAAATAGAAATTATTTGGGTTGGGAGATTCATAAAAGAAAAACATCCAGAATATGTAGTAAAACTAGCTCAAAAGCTAAAAGAAAAAAACTATAATTTTGAAATAAAGATGATAGGAAATGGAGAACTACTTGAAAAAACAAAATCTCAAATAGAGAAATATAATTTAACAAATCAAATAAAATTAGTAGGTGCAGTAAAATCTGATAAAGTGAGATTATATATGGAAAAAGCAAATATATTTATTTGCACAAGTGACAAAAATGAAAGATGGGGAGTAGTTTTAAATGAGGCAATGAATAGTGGATGCGCAGTAATTGCATATAAAGGAATAGGAGGAGTACCATTCTTAATTAAAAATAATGAGAATGGACTAGCATATACAAGCCTAGATGACTTCTACAAAAAAACTATGAAAGTAATGGATGATAAAGCCTTAAGAGAAAAACTATCTAAAAATGCATATAAAACAATAAGTGAAGTTTGGACAGCAAAAGTAGCAGTTCAAAACTTCGAAAAACTAGTAAAATCAATAATTGACGAAAAACCAAATCCTGTAAAAGAAGGACCGGCTAGCACAGCATATCCTGTTAACTAAAATAAATTTAAATAAATTAGTTGATTATAAAATATGCTTTGTGTTAAAATGCCATTATAAATACGATGTTTAATTTTTGACGAATAAATTATAATTACAAATTTTATAATATTTGGAGGAAAATATGAAAGAGAAGATTAGAACAAAATTTGAAGAACTATTTGGAAATGAAGGGGACATTAAAGAATACTTTGCACCAGGAAGAGTTAACTTAATAGGAGAACACACAGACTATAACGGTGGACATGTATTTCCATGTGCATTAACAATGGGAACATATGCAGTTGCAAGAAAAAGAAATGACAATAAAATAAGATTATATTCAATGAATTTTGAAAATCTAGGAATATTAGAATCTACAATAGATGACCTAAAATATAACAAAAGTGAGAATTGGATAAACTATCCAAAGTCAATGATTTGGGCAATGAAAGAAGAAGGTTTTAATATAGATAAAGGTTTTGATATTGTATATTTAGGAACAATACCAAATGGAGCAGGACTTTCATCTTCAGCTTCAATAGAAGTGCTAACAGGATTTGTATTAAAAGATTTATTTGATTTAGATGTAGATATGACAAAAATAGCATTACTAGGACAAAAAGCAGAGAATAAATACATTGGTGTAAATTGCGGAATAATGGATCAATTTATAATTGCAAACGGAAAAAAAGACTGTGCAATATTTTTAGATACAGCTAATTTAGAATATGAATATGCACCAGTAAAACTAGAAAATGCAAAAATAGTAATAATGAACACAAACAAAAAAAGAGGATTAGGAGATTCTAAATACAATGAAAGAAGAGCAGAATGCGAAGAAGCTCTAAAAGAATTACAACAAAAATTAAACATAAAATCATTAGGAGAACTTACAGAAGAAGAATTTGAGGAGAACAAAGACTTAATAAAAAGCGAAACAAGACAAAAAAGAGCAAAACATGCAGTATATGAAAACCAAAGAACAATTAAAGCTGTAAAAGCATTGAAAGAAAATAAAATAGACCTTTTTGGCGAACTAATGATAGCATCACATAATTCTTTAAGAGATGATTATGAAGTTACAGGGAAAGAATTAGACACACTTGTAGAAGAAAGCTTAAAACAAGATGGAGTAATAGGCGCAAGAATGACAGGAGCAGGCTTTGGAGGATGCGCAGTAAGTATAGTAAAATCAGATAAAGTAGATGACTTTATAAAAAATGTAGGAAAAAGTTATAAAGATAAAATAGGATATGAAGCAGATTTTTATGCTGTAGAAATAGGAGACGGACCTAGGAAAATATAACTTTGGAGGAACATTACAATGCATACAATTTGTGCAGATTTAGGAAGCACTACTACAAAAATTATAGAAGTAGATGAAAACAATAAAATAATAAACAAAAACATTTACCAAAAAGAAGAACCAAAAAAATTACTAAAAAAATTTATAGAAAATAATAACATAGAGCCACGAAGCATTGAAACAATAATTATAACAGGAGTAGGCACAATAAAAGAACAGGAATTTTTAAAAATTCCTGTTCTATATATAGATGAATTTAAAGCAATTGGCTTAGGAGGTCTAACAGCTTCAAATAAACAAAATGCTATAATTGCTTCAATTGGGACTGGAACAGCATTTATAAAAGCAAACAATAACGAAATAAAACACTTAGGCGGAAGTCGGAGTTGGTGGAGGCACATTTTATAAACTAGCAGAAAAACTATTTGGAAAAGCTACATTTGAAGAATATTTAGAAAAGTGTAACCAAGGAAATATAAAAAACGTAGATTTGCAAATAGGAGATATTACAACGCAAGAAATACCAAATTTACCAAAAGATATTACATCATCAAACTTTGGAAAAATGAATAAAGAGGCAAGCTCTTGCGATATTTTACTAGGAATATCAAATTTAGTTTTTGAAACAGTTGGAGTGATGGCTGCATTCTTATGCAAAAATGATAATGTAAAAGACATTATAATAATTGGAGGTATGGCAAAACACCCATATCTAAAAGAAGTTATAAAAAAACTAGAAAAATTACATGATGTAAACTATATTATTCCAGAAAATCCAGAGTTTATATGTGCACTAGGAGCAATAGAAAACTATAAAAAAGTAGGGGCAAATTCTATTGACAAATAAAAGATTATCATAGATAATTATTATATTGCGACAAGACATAAGAAAAAATTTTAAAATACAAAGGAGGTACATTTATAATGTACGTATTTAATAAAATAACGGTAAATCCACAATTGCCAAAAAAAATAGAAAGATTATCAGAAATAGCAAATAATCTATGGTGGTCATGGAACACAGAATTTTTAAAACTATTTAAAACAATAGATATAGACTTATGGGAGCAATGCGGAAAGAATCCAGTTAAATTCTTAAAATTAGTAGACCAAGAAAAGTTAGAAAAAATCGCAGAAGATCCTGAATTCTTAAAGGAATATAACAAAAATGTAGAAAATTTTGAAGACTACATGGATAGTAAAAACACTTGGTTTAGAAAAAATTTCCCAGAAAATAAAAGTAATGAAATTGCATATTTTTCAGCAGAATATGGATTAGATGAAATACTTCCTATTTATTCAGGAGGTCTTGGAATTTTATCTGGCGACCATTTAAAATCTGCAAGCGATTTAGGAATTCCTCTAATAGCAATAGGTTTGCTATATAAGAATGGATATTTTTATCAAAAAATAAACAGAATAGGAGCACAAGAAACAGAATATCGCAGTATTGATATAAACAATCTACCAATAGTACCAGTAAAAGACCATGACGGGCAAGATTTAATGATAAGTGTAAAAATGCCAAAGAAAAAATTATATTTAAAAGTTTGGAAAATACAAGTAGGTAGAGTAACACTATACTTATTAGATTCAGAAATTCCAGAAAACTTAGAAGAATACAGAAACATAACATCAGCACTATATGGTGGAGATCAAGAAATGAGAATTCAACAAGAAATAGTTCTAGGTATGGGTGGTGTAATGCTACTAAAAGCATTAGGAATAAATCCAACTGTATACCATATGAACGAAGGACATTCTTCTTTCTTAGTATTACAATTAATAAGCAATATAATAGCAGAAAAAAAGGTATCATTCCCAATAGCAAAAGATATAGTAAGTGCAAAAACAGTATTTACAACACATACACCAGTTCCAGCAGGAAACGACATATTCCCAATAGAATTAGTAGAAAAATACTTTGATGGATTTTGGGATTCATTAGCAATCTCTAAAGAAGAATTCTTAGAATTAGGAATGAAACCAAACGAGGAAAATAAAACAACATTTAATATGGGAATACTAGCATTAAAAATAGCTGGAAAGAAAAATGGAGTAAGCAAACTACATGGAGCTGTTTCAAGAGAACTATTTGGAGATGTATGGCCAGAAATAGCACCAAACGAATCACCAATTACATACGTAACAAATGGTATTCATACATGCACATGGCTTGCACCAAACTTAAAAGAGTTATATAACGAATACCTAGTACCATATTGGCAAGATAAAATATACTTAAACGAAACATGGGAAAGAATAAACAATATACCAGATGCAAAACTATGGAAAGAGCACCAAATAAGAAAAGAGAAACTTTTAAAACTAGTTAATGATAATGTAACAGCAAGACTAAAAAATGCAGGAATGCATTATGACCAAATTAGAGAAATAACATCAAAACTAAATCCAAATGCCTTAACAATAGGATTTGCAAGAAGATTTGCAACATATAAAAGAGCAACACTAATATTTAAAGACCTAGAAAGAATAACACAAATATTAAATGATGAATCAAGACCAGTTCAATTAATATTTGCAGGAAAAGCACATCCAAAAGATATAGAAGGACAAAACTTAATAAAAAGAATTCACGAAATATCTATGATGCCACAATTTAAAGGCAAAATATTCTTATTAGAAGGATATGACATAAATGTAGCAAGACACTTAATCTCTGGTGTAGATGTATGGTTAAACAATCCAAGAAGACCAATGGAAGCATCAGGAACAAGTGGAGAAAAAGCATCTGTAAATGGAGTAGTTAACTTTAGCATTCTAGATGGATGGTGGGCAGAAGGATACAACCAAAAAAATGGTTGGGCAATTGGAACAAATGCAGAATATATGTCTTATGAAGAACAAGATAAAGCAGATAGCGAAAGTATTTACAACACTTTAGAAAACAAAGTAATACCAGCATACTATAATAAACAACAAGACGGAATTTCTAAAGAATGGTTAACATTAATGAAAAACTCTATAATTTCAACAGGTGGAAATTATAGCACAGCAAGAATGCTTGTAGATTATACAAAACAACTATACATACCACTATGTAATATAACAAATAATTACTTTAGTAATTTAGAATTAGTTACAGACTTTAATAGAGTAAAAGACCAACTTTATGCAAATTGGGATGACATAAAAATTGCACAAGTAAATAATCTAGACAATATATCAATAGATGCAGGAAATAACATAAAAGTTTCTTGTATAGTAACATTACCAAATATAAATGTAGAAAACATAGAAGCACAAGCATACTACGGAAAGATACTAGATAATGGAACAATAGAAAAAATAGGAATAATACCAATGGATTTAGTTTCAAGCGATGACGAAAAAAGAGAATATACATTTGAAGCAAAAATAGAACTAAAAACAGGTGGAAACTATGGTTACACATTTAGAGTAATGCCAAAACATAAAATGCTATTAGACTCTGCAAATATGAATTTAATAAAATGGATAACACAATAAAAAAATAATTTAAGAAAGACTGCCGATTAATTTAAAATTTGGCAGTTTTTATTTATTAATTCATTGACAAAAAATGTCTAAATATATATAATTAAACTGTAAAATTTTGAAAAAACAAATAAGAGGTATTTAAATGAAAAAAGTAATAAAAGCGTTAGTTATAATAATAGCTATAATTTTAGTAATAACTGCCACGATAGGCATTTTTATTTGGACAAAGCTAAATAAAATAAATTACGAAAAAATATCAAAAGAAGATATAGAAATATCAGCAGGAGTAGAAGAAAACCTAAAAGAATATAGAAACATAGCAATCTTTGGAATAGACACAAGAGAAAACACTTATAGTGGAAGCAGAACAGATTGTATAATAATAGCAAGTATAAACCAAAACACAAAAGAAGTAAAATTAGTTTCTGTATATAGAGATACATATCTAGAAATATCTAAATATGGATTAGATAAAGTTAATCACGCTTATGCTTATGGCGGAGCTGCTCTTTCAATGAGCACACTAAATACAAATTTAGACTTAGACATAACAGAATTTGTAACAGTAAACTTTGAATCTACAAAAGACATAATAGATAAAATGGGCGGAGTTGAAATAACAGTAACATCAGCAGAAGCATCACAAATACCAGGAATAAAATCTGCAGGAACATATAACCTTACAGGAGAACAAGCTCTAGCTTATGGAAGAATAAGAAAAATAGATAGTGACTATGCAAGAACAGAAAGAATGAGAACAGTACTAACAGAAGTATTTAATAAGGCTAAAAAGATGAGCGTTGCAGACTTAAATAATGTTTTAGATAAAGTATTACCAGAAGTATATACAAATATAACAAAATCAGACATATTAACATTAATACCACAAATAGCATCATACTCAATTGTAGATAGCAAAGGATGGCCATACGAAACAAAAGGAATAATGTTAAACGGAGTATGGTATGGACCACCAATAAACCTAGAAAAAAATGTAAGTCAATTGCATAAAGAACTATTTGCACAAGACGATTATGTACCAACAGACAAAGTAAAAGAAATAAGCAATAAAATAATACAAAAAACAGGATATAGATAAAATTTAAAACTGGGGGATTTTAAATGAAGTCAATACGTAAATATAGGGCAGTACTACTATTTATAATTGATATACTAATAATTGCATCAGCATATTTAGTTACAGCATACCTAACAACAGATAATGTGGCACTTTTTACAAATAAATATAAAGACATAATATCAAATACAATTTTAATTTCACTAGTAGTATATGAAATAATATTTGGAATATTTAATATATACAAAAATATAACAAGATATGAAAACGGAAAAGATTATATAGTATACATATTACTTTCTATGCTTTCTGGAATGCTAGTATTTTTAATAGGCCTAATAACAAGAATTCCAATATTAAGCTACAAAAAAGTAGGACTAGCAACAATAATAATAGCTGTTGCAGTAGTAGCTTATAGAGTAATTATAAGATTTATACTAACATCAATTTCACCAGAAAAAACAAATGTAAAAACAGAAAAGAAAAACCTATTAATAATTGGTGGTGGAGAAGCAGCAAGAGAAATTTTAAAAGCATTAAAAACATCTATGAAAGGAATGTACAATGTAGTAGGACTTATAGATGACAACCCTAACAAGAAAAATTACATAATTTCGGGTAAGAAAATATTAGGAAATAGATACAAAATATTAGAAGTATGCAAAGAACACAATGTAGATACAATATTCTTTTCTATAACAAATATAGATAACAAAAACAAAAAAGAAATATTAAATATTTGCCAAGAGACAGGTGCAAAAATAAGAATACTACCGGGAATTACAGACATCATAAAAAATAAAACACTAATACAAAATTTGAGGAATGTAGAAATAGAAGACGTATTAGGAAGAGAACAAATAGTATTAAATAATGAATCAATAGGAGAACTAATAAAAGGCAATACAATTTTAGTAACCGGTGGAGGGGGATCAATCGGTTCAGAATTATGCAGACAAATTGTTAAATACAACCCAAAAACTTTAGTAATATTCGATATTTATGAAAATAATTTATACAATATCGAAATGGAATTAAGACAAAACCACTTTGACGAAAACATAGACATAGTAGCACTAGTAGGAAGCGTTAGAGATAAAAAAAGACTAGAAAAAGTATTTGAAACATATAAACCATATTTAGTATTTCATGCAGCAGCACACAAACATGTTCCATTAATGGAAATAAGTCCGCTAGAAGCAATAAAAAATAATGTATTTGGAACATATAATACAGCCAACTGTGCAGACAAATATAATGTTAAAAGATTTATATTAATTTCTACAGATAAAGCTGTAAATCCAACAAACATCATGGGAGCAAGCAAGAGAATGTGCGAAATGATAATACAAGCTAAAAATAAAACAAGCAAAACAGAATTTGCGGCAGTTAGATTTGGAAATGTTTTAGGTAGTAATGGTTCAGTACTTCCACTATTTAAAAAACAAATAGAAATGGGAGGACCTGTAACAGTAACACATAAAGATATAACAAGATTTTTTATGACAATACCAGAAGCTGTGGGACTAGTATTACAAGCAATGAGCTATGCAAAAGGTGGAGAAATATTTGTTTTAGATATGGGCGAACCTGTAAGAATATATGACCTAGCAGTATCACTTATAAAACTATCCGGACTAGAACCAGATGTAGATATACCAATAAAGGTAACAGGATTAAGACCAGGAGAAAAATTATATGAAGAACTTTTAATGCAAGGAGAAGGTTTAAAAACAACAGCACATAATAAAATATTTATTGGCGATATAGAAGATGTAACAGAAAAGCAATTAGAAGAGAAAATAGCTATATTAAAAGAAATAATACAAGATGAAAATATAGAAAAAGAAAAAATAAGACAAACAATGAAAAAAATAGTACCAACATATCACGAACCAGAAGAAGTAAATACTTCTATAAAAAATTCAAGAAAAGAATTGGGAGAGAAAGCAAAAAGCAAACAAACAAAAGCAGAAGTTGCAACTGCTTAGAGAGAAGGAATTTAAAATGAATAAAAGAATTTTACTAGCTTCACCACACATGTCAGAAGAAGGCTTTGAACAAGAATATGTGAAAGAAGCTTTTGATACAAATTGGGTAGCTCCACTAGGAAAAAATGTGGACGAGCTTGAAAAAGAATTAGCAAACTATGTGAAAGTAGAAAATGCAGCTGCATTATCAGCAGGAACAGCTGCAATACATATGGCTTTTAAAGCTTTAGATGTAAAACAAGGAGACATAGTATTTTGCTCAGACTTAACATTTTCTGCTACTGCAAATCCAATAATATATCAAAATGCAACACCAGTATTTATAGACAGTGAATATGAAACGTGGAACATGGATCCAAAAGCATTAGAGAAAGCGTTTGAAAAATACCCAAATCCAAAAGCGGTAATTATGGTACATCTATATGGAACACCAGGAAAAATAGAAGAAGTAGCAGAAATTTGCAAAAAACATAATGTCCCATTAGTAGAAGATTCAGCAGAAAGCTTAGGAGCAACATTAAATGGAAAACAAACAGGAACATTTGGAGAATATGGAATTTATTCATTCAATGGAAACAAGATAATAACAACAAGCGGTGGAGGGATGCTAGTATCTAACAATAAAGAAAGAATTCAAAAAGTTAGATTTTGGGCAACTCAAAGTAGAGAACCAGCAAGACATTACGAACATAAAGAAATAGGATATAACTATAGAATGAGTAATATTTCTGCTGGAATTGGTAGAGGACAACTAAAAGTATTAGATGATAGAATATCAAAGAAAACGGAAATATATAAAACATACAAAGATGCACTTAAAGAAATAGCAGAAATAAAAATGCAACCATATTTAGAAAATTCAAAACCAAATCATTGGCTATCAGCAATAATATTAGACAAAAATTCAAAAGTAAAACCATTAGATATAATAGAAAAACTAGATAAAGAAAACATAGAGACAAGGCCAATTTGGAAACCAATGCATATGCAACCAGTATTTGCAAACTATGACTTTATAAAATTTGTAGAAGATAAACCAGTATCGGAAGATATATTTGAAAGAGGAGTATGTTTACCAAGTGATACAAAAATGACAGCAGAAGAACAGTCAAAAGTTATAGAGGCAATAAAGGAATGCTTTGAATAACTGTAGGGGTCGACATCCTTGGCGACCAAAAGGAGAGAATACAATGTACGCAAAATACATAAAAAGACCATTAGACTTTATACTAAGCCTAATAGCCATAATAATATTGTCACCATTACTTTTGATTGTGGCAATATTAGTTAGAATCAAGTTGGGAAAACCAGTAATATTTAAACAACAAAGACCAGGAAAAAATGAAAAAATATTTACATTATATAAATTTAGAACAATGACAGATAAAAAAGACGAAAATGGAAACTTATTGCCAGATGAACAAAGACTAACTAAATTTGGAAGATTTCTAAGATCAACTTCTCTCGATGAGTTACCTGAGCTGTTTTGCATCATTCGGACGGAAAAATGAGTATAGTGGGACCTAGGCCATTAGCTGTTGAATATTTACCATATTATAATGAAAGAGAAAAACATAGACATGATGTTTTGCCTGGGCTAACAGGATTAGCTCAAGTAAATGGTAGAAATACATTACAATGGGAAGAAAGATTTGCATACGACTTAAATTATGTTGAAAATATTTCTTTAAAGAATGATATTAAAATAATACTTTTAACAATAAAAAAGGTCGTAAAAAAAGAAGATATAGTTGTAAGAGGAATGGGAAAAACAAAGGATTTTAATGTTTATAGGAGGGAGCAAAATGAATTTAGAGGGAAATAAGATTTGCTTACGTAATTTAGAAGATTCAGATAGAGACATTTTAAAGGATTTAATAAATGATGAACATATATCACGAAATATTGTTGGCTGGAGCAAACCAATTTCTTCAGTTGAGCATGATTTATGGTTTAATAATTTGAAAAATGATTTGAATTTTAGATATATCATAGCCGACAAATGTAAAAAAGAACAAGTATATGGAACTGCGGCAATCAGTAGAATTGATTGGAAAAATAGAAGATGCTCGATTGATATAAAATTGATTCAAGAGTTTCAAGGAAAGGGATATGGTAATGAAACTATTACATTATTGATTAAATATATTTTTGAAGAGCTAAATATGTATCGAATTTTTGTGAATATTTTAGAGTGTAATACTAGATCAATAGAGTTATTTGAAAAAATGGGCTTTATAAAAGAAGGTGTTCAAAGAAAAGCAATATACAAGAATGGACAATACAATAATTTAATAATGTACTCATTATTGAAAGAGGAATATTTAAATGAAGGAAATAGGTAGTGAATTTTGGCAGATAGAGAGTGAGAATTTAACAAAAAAAAGAGATTTAAAGTATTTTGAAGATTTAGGGATTGATGTAAAGTATTTGATGTCTGGAAGAACAGCAATAGATTATATTTTAAAAAATATAGTAGATAAAAAGAAAATAGTTTATATGCCGAATTATTGCTGTAGTTCAATGGTACAACCGTTTATTGATAATGGATATAATATTGAATATTACAAAGTTGATTTGATAAAAAAAAGATATTATATAAATGATAAATTTAATTGTTCGATTTTTTTTGCAATGTCATATTTTGGATATGAGGATTCTAACATGGATGATTATATAAAGAAATTTAAAACAAATAATGTTGTAGTACTAGAGGATATAACACATAGAATTTTCTGCCAAAAGAATCATTGTGAAGAAGCTGATTATTTAATTGCTAGTTTAAGAAAATGGTTTCCCATTTATACAGGAGCAATTGCAGTTAATAAAAATTGCAATTTCAAAAAAAATATTGACAATTATACAGTTAATAAAGAATTAGTAAAATATAAAAAGCAAGCAATGCAGTTAAAACGAGAATATATATATGGAATAAATAATGAGTGTAAAGATATATTTTTAAATTTGTTTAATAAAAGCAACAAGCTGATAGCTGATTATAAAAATAAGAAAATTGATCGAGAATCTTTAGAAATATTAAAAAGCATTAATTTAGAAAATGTAAAAGAAAAAAGAATATACAATACAAAAATAATTGAAGAAAATTTTGTAAATAGTGCTAATATAAGTTTATTATATAATTATAAAAATGGGGATTGTCCATTGTTTGTTCCAATAATTTCAAAAAATAGAGACAATATAAGAAAGAAATTAATTGAAAATAACATATATTGCCCTATTCACTGGACAAGTTTTAATAATTCTAACAATAAGATATATGCAAATGAATTGTCATTAATTTGTGACCAAAGATATGCAAAAGAAGATATGGAATTGGAAGTCAAAATAGTATTTGAAAACATATAAAATATATAAAGGAAAGAGTGAGAATATGAAAACAATATTAATAACAGGAATAGGTGGTTTAACGCCTAGATCTATTGCGAAGATTATAAGAAAAAATCACCCAGATTATAAGTTGATTGGATGTGATATAGAAAAAAAGGCAATGGGTTTTTTTATGAAAGGATTACTTGATGAATATTTTGTTTGCCCAAAGTGTACATCCAGTGAATATTTTCCTTGGGTGGAAAAACTGATTAATGAAAAAAAGATTGATTATGCTTTTGTTCAGCCTGAAAGTGAAATAGTGGAATGGGGAGATTACTACGAAAAAAATGGAAAATATCCATGTCCTGTTTTTATTGGAAGTAAATTGTTATCAATATCATTAAAAGATAAATCAATAATGGCAGATTTACTTAAGGATACAGAATTTATACCAAAAACTATAAAAGTTACACAAGAAAATCCTCGCTATGAAGATGTAGAAAAAGAAATAGGTTTTCCTTGCTGGATAAGAGCAACAGAAGGTACCGGGGGATTAGGTTCTTTAATGTTAAATGATATATCAAGCTATAAAAGTTGGTTATTTATAAATTCAAAAATTCCAGAGTTTACTGTAAGTGAATACCTTACAGGAAGGCATCTTGCGAACCAAATGTTGTATTATAATGGGGAATATGTAAAAGGAGCTGCGTTAGAATGCGTAGAATATGTTATGGCTAATACAGCACCATCTCATGTTACAGGTAATACTCATTTTGGTAGATTTTTAAATGAGGACAAAATTAATGAATTTTGTGATAAATGTATTAAATATTTAGAGAACAAATTGAATGTAAAAGCTCATGGAATTCTGTCTTTCGATTTGAAAGAAGATAAAGATGGCAAGATGAAAGTAACAGAAATTAATATTAGACATATGGCCTATACCGGAGTAATGGCCATGGCAGGATTCGATTTAATAGAGGATACAATAAAAATAATGGAAGATGAAAACTGTGATAATGTTATAAGAAATCAATTCTATCATTTTGAAAAACCATATGTTTTTTTGAGAGATGTAGATGTAGAGCCAATATTGCTAGAATCAGAAGAAATTTTTGATGATAAAAAAATATACTTATAAATAGGTGAAAATAAATGGATATTGTTATAGTATCACAATACTTAAGAAATATTGAATATTTTGAAAGTAATAATAGTAGATTTGTTTATCTTGCAAAATTATTTGCAAAATCGGATGAAAATAATGTCGAAATTATTACTTCAGACTTTAACCATATTAAAAAAGAGAAATTTAATAAAGTAGGAGAATTGACAGGAATAAAAATTACAGCATGCCATGAACCAGGATATCCTAAAAATGTGTGTCTAAAGAGATTTAATAGTCACAAAAAATTATCAAAAAATATTAAAGAGTATTTAGAAAAAAGAAAGAAACCAGATATTATATATTGTGCCATTCCCTCTTTAGCAGTGGGAGAAACAGTAGCCAAATATGCTAAAAAAAATGGTATTAGATTTGTAATAGACGTACAAGATTTATGGCCAGAAGCATTTAGAATGGTATTCAATATACCTATCATAAGTAGTATATTGTTTTATCCAATGAAGAAAAAAGCTGATTATATATATTCAATAGCAGATAAAATAGTAGCCGTTTCAGAAACTTATTGTAATCGAGCATTAAAGGCAAACAAAAAAGTAGATAAAGGAATAACTGCTTTTTTGGGAACCGATTTGAAGTATTTTGATGAATGCAAAAATAAAAATAAAGTTGAGTTTAATGATAATATTATTAGAGTTGCGTATATAGGAACATTGGGATATAGTTATGATATTATTTCAGTTATGAAAGCTATTAAGTTATTAAACGATAAAGGTATTAAAAACATAAAATTTATTATTATGGGTGATGGCCCTTTAAAAAGTAATTTTGAAAATTTTGCAAAAGAACATGATATTAATTGTGAATTTACTGGAAGACTAGAATATGAAAAAATGGTTGGATTGTTATGTGCTTGTGATATAGCAGTAAATCCAATAAAGTCAGGTTCTGCAGGAAGCATAATTAATAAAGTGGGTGACTATGCAGCGGCAGGCTTGCCAGTAATTAATAGTCAAGAGAGCAAAGAATATAGAACTTTAGTTGAAAAATGCCAGTTAGGAATTAATGTATATAATGAAAAGGTCAATTTAATAGCAGATGCAATAGAAAAACTCTATATTAATGAGAATATAAGAAAAACATATGGTAATAACAATAGAATGATAGCTAATGAAAAATTTGATAGGGAAAAAACATACCCAAAAATTATCAATGCTATTACAGAATATGAAGGGTGATATGATTTTGAAAAAAATAAAAAAAATTCTAAATAAATATAGCTTTATTTTTTCAGATATGTTTCTTAATATGATAGGGTTTGGAATATATATTTTATCGCAAAAGATAATACTATTACCTATTCTAGCAAAACAAATAAATGATAGTACATATGCTAGCTTAACATTATTTATTTCAATATTAAATATATTTTGTAATGTTACAGGCGGAGAATTAGGAAATGTAAGATTGATAAGAAATAATGATTATAAAAAGAACAATGTTATTGGCGACTTTTCAAGGATATTACTTGTTATATCTTTAGTAATTACTATTGTTGCTTTCCCAATTTTTATATATTTGAAATATTCAATAAAATCTATTATATTTTTTATATTAACAATATTAATGGCTAATATTAGACTTTATGCAACATGCTTTTATAGATTAAAAAAGGAATATTTAAAGGTTATTTATCAAAACTTACTGTATTTATTTGGAATAGTAATTAGTATAATCGTATTTGATTATACTAAGGAAACCTCTATTGTTTTATTGATTCCAGAAGCAATTTGTTTAATCTATGCATTAGCTAATAGTGATTTAATAAAAATGGGATTAAGCAAAACGACAGAGATGATGAATACTGTGAAAAAATTTATGGGATTAGGAACTATATCTTTATTAGTTAATATGATGAATTATTTTGATTCTTTTTTAATATATCCTATTTTAGGAAGTGAACAGGTAGCAATTTATTATGCTGTTAACTCTGTATCTAATATTACTGCGCTTTTAACAAATCCAATGTCAAACGTGATTTTATCTTGGATATCGAATACAAAAGAAGAAATGAAAAGCAAAATAATAAAAATTGCATTAATTATAAATGTTCCATTAATTATTACGGTTACAATTATAACAATTCCATTGACATATTTTTCTATGTATATTCTATATAATCAGTATTTAGATAAAATTATTTGGCTAATTATATTAATATCAATATCTACAGCTTTTGGAACAGCAGGAACATTTACTAAAACAATACTATTAAAATTCACAAAAACTTCTAACTTAGTTGGAGTATATTTTATGTATTTCATTATTTTATTTACAATGGGCACGATATTGAGTAGAATGTATTTACTAATTCGGATTTGCTTTAGCAATTGTAATATCTAAATGTTTTTTATGGGTAGCATTTATGGTATTATTAAGTAAAAATAAGGAGAAAATAGATAATGTTGAAGAAGAAACAGATTTTAGATAAATTATTTTTTTGTATAATACTGAATTTGATCCCTATAGGATTACTAGGAATGTTTCATATTCCGACTAAAATATATACTATTTTATTTGGAATAGTATATACCATTCAAACATTGATATTAATTTTTTATACTAGTCAAAATTATGAGAAAATTCCACAAAAAATGATATTATTATGGATGATTATAATTTTGAATTGTTGCTTGACTATTTCATATGATGTAATTAAATTTGGAACAATTGACCATAATGAGATTATATTTTCCTGCTCAGTAATTATTAATATACTGATTTTAATAATTGGAATGAATAAACAAGAAATAACTAAAGAAGAACTGCAATTATTTTTGAAAAAAATGACTATACTTGGAATAATCGCTGCAATTATTAATCTTATATTAAATTATAAATTGATGTTTAATTTGTCTAGTTTAACAAATTCATACAGCGCAAATTTTAGCTCTTTTTTCCCAAATAGAAATCAATATGGTATTTTTATGCTAATAATGATTATATCACTATCATTACTAATACATTTAAAATATGAAAAAAAATACATTATATATTATTTAATTTTTATTGCCAATTTAATATTATCAATGTCAAGAAATGCTATATTAGCTTTAATTATATTTTTTGGAATGTTGATATATTTTAAATACATTAAAGGAAAAAAAAGAATAACAAAAAACAAAGCATTTTTTTATTTTTTAGGATTAGTAATTTTAATTATAGCAATTAGCTTTTGCTATAATAATTCAAATGTTAATAAACTAATTAATAAGTTATTTATTAGGGCGGATTCTTTGGAAAGTGGTTCTGGAAGATTTACTGTTTGGAAAAATGGGCTTTTGATTTTCTCCAAATATAATCCATTAGTTGGTGTTGGCAGATACAAGGCCATTGAACTAAATAAAAGTTTATTTGGTTCTGATTTAGAATATTTTCATTCTTTATATATAGAAAAAATGGCAGAGCATGGTATTATTGGACTGATAACTTTATTATTTTTATTTAAATTTGTATGGAATAAAATAAAATTTTCAAATATTGATATAAATATGAAAAATATTTTGAAATCGGCATTTGCCTGTTTTGCAATAATTTCAATATTTGAAACAACAACAAGATTTTCAATAGGTTATGCAGACACTATGGCTTTAATTTTCTTTTTTACTTTCATTATATTAGTGTCTAATTTGAAAGAGAATTAGACATGCAAAAAGTAACAGAAGATTTTAACACAATTATTGCTGTCTCAAAAAAAGACGAACGAATTTTCTTGTAAATTTAATATAAATATGATAAAAAATAAATATATATGCAATAATTGATAATTCAATCCTCCTTTTAATATAATTGTACAAAGCAATAAAGCTTTAGTTAATTATATTAGAAGGAGGATTGAAATTTGAAGAAAAGCTGTGGAAGTATATGATTAAAACCAAAATATTTTTACAAAAACTATTGCAAATATATTGTTAAAACATATATAATATTTGAAGAATATGCCAAAATAATTTACAAAAGAAGGGGAGAAAAAATGGAAGAATTAGATCTAAAAGAATTGTTTCTAATTTTTTGGAACAGAAAATTAGAAATCCTACTTATTACAATTATTGCAGTAATAGTTGGAGTTTTATATTCATATTTTTATTTAACACCTGTTTATAAAGCATCTACTACATTAATATTAGCACAAAGCTCTAAAACAGTAGATAAAACAGGAGATAGTTCAATTACTCAAACAGATTTAACTTTAAATTCTAAATTAGTTTCAACATATAGCGAAATAATGAAAAGAAAATCAGTATTAAGCAAAGTTATTAGTAACTTAGGTATGTCTGAAAAAGATATGGACTCAATAAAGAAAAATGTTTCTGTAAAAGCTGTATCAGACACAGAACTTATAGAAATAACAGTAAAAAATGCGGACCCAGAAAAAGCTGCTTTAATAGCAAATGAAATTGCAAAAGTATTTAGTGAAAAAGTAGTAGAAATTTATAATATAAGCAATATATATGTTTTGGATAGAGCAGAAGCAAGCAATGTTCCATGCAATATAAATCATGCAAAAGACCTTGTTATATTTGCTTTTATAGGACTAGTTATTTCTGTTATTGTTTGCCTAATTTCAAATATGTTAGACACAACAATAAAAACAGAAGAAGATGTAGAAAAGGCTACCGGATTAATGGTTTTAACCTCTATACCAGATTATAATATAGAAAACAGCAGAAAAAAAGGAGGTAGAAGATAATGAAAAGAGAATTAATAGTTCAAAGAAGTCCAAAATCTCCTGTCGCAGAGGTTTTTAGAACACTAAGAACAAATATACAATTTATGAATTCACAAAAGGATTTAAAAACATTATTAGTAACATCTACAATGCCAGGTGAAGGTAAAAGCTGGGTTTCTTCTAACTTAGCAATAACATTTGCCCAAGCAGGGAAAAAAGTTGCATTAGTTGATGCAGATATGAGAAAAGGAAGATTACATACAATGTTCCAAGTAGAAAACATTCCAGGATTATCAAATTATTTATCTGGAATAGATGAGATAGGAGCATCAAACAAAGAAGGAATTATTCACTATGTAAAGCCAACACCTGTAGATAATTTGTTCTTAATAACTTGTGGTAACGTTCCACCAAATCCATCTGAATTATTGGCATCAGAAAAAACTTTAGATATGATAGATAAACTAAAAGACATTTTCGATATCGTAATATTAGATGGAACACCAGGACTAATTGTTACAGATGCATTAATATTATCTAGAATAGTAGATAGTACTATAATTGTAACATCGCACAAATCAACCAAAAAAGACAATTTGGCAAAGGTAAAAAAGGATATAGAAAATGTAGGGGGAAAAATTGCAGGTGTGGTTATTAATAAAGTACCAGTAAATGTTGCAAAATATGAATCAAGTTATTATTACGGCTCAACAGCAATATCAAATACTCCAAGAAAAAAAGAACCAGAAAGAGAATTTTATACAAATGATTCTTCAAGAATAACAAAAGCTAAAAAAGAGGATATATTGAATCAATTAGATAAATTTTTAAAGGATAAATAATAGGAGAAAGTTATGATAGATGTACATTCACATATAATTCCAAACGTAGATGATGGTTCATCAAGTGTAAATGAAACTTTTAAAATGATTGAAGAAGCAAGAAAAATAGGATTTACAGATATAATATTAACATCGCATTTTTTGCTAAACAGTTATGAGACTAATTCAAAAGAATTAGTCTTTTGGAAAGAAAAATTACAAGAAGTTTTAGATAAAAAAGAAATTGATGTAAAATTACATTCAGGAATGGAAATTTATATATCAAGCCAAATGGAAGAACTTATAAAAAAGAAAAAACTATTAACATTGGCTAATAGCAGATATATGTTAATAGAATTGCCACTTAGCTCAACAGTAAAGAACTTAGATTATGTGTTGTATTTTTTAGAAAGTATTTCTATTAAACCAATAATTGCTCATCCAGAAAGATATAAATGTGTTCAAGAAAATCCGGAACTAGTAGAAGAGTATATTAACAAAGGGGCATTAATACAATGTAATTATGCTAGTATATTAGGTTTATATGGAGATAAAGCTAAAAAAACAGTAAAAAAACTGCTAAAAAATAATTTGGTAGACTTCTTAGGAAGTGACTGCCATAAGCCAAATCAAATATATTTACTTGTACCAGAGGCCATAAAAAAAATAAAAAAATTGATAGGTGATTCAAGATTTGAAAAGATATCTAATTTGAATCCACAAAGAATTTTAAAGAATGAGGAATGGGAATATGATGAGAAAAACTAAAATAGTGTGTACCTTAGGACCAGCTACAGATGATCCAGAAGTTTTAAAAGCTCTTATGAATGCAGGGATGAATGTGGGAAGAATAAACTTTTCGCATGGAAATTATCAAGACCAAGAAGAAAGAATTAATGTGTTTAAATGGATTAGAGGAGAACTAGGATTACCGATTCCTCTTCTACTAGATACACAAGGCCCAGAAATAAGAATAGGAAAATTTAAAGACGACAAAAAAGTTTTATTAGAAAAAGGAGCTACATTTACATTATTAAATGCAGATGAATTGGGAGACGAAACAAAAGTATCTATAACATACAAAGAATTATATAAAGATGTATCTGTAGGAAAAACTATTTTAATTAATGATGGAACAATAGAATTAAAAGTAAAAGAAATAGCAGATAAAGATATAGTTTGTGAAGTTATACAAGGTGGATACTTAACTAACAGAAAAAGTATTAATGTTCCAGATTTAATTTTAAATTTGCCAAGCATAACAGAAAAAGATATAGCAGATATAAAATATGGAATAACAGCAGGATTTGATTATATAGCCGCTTCTTTTGTAAGAAAACCAGAAGATGTTCTTGCAATTAAAGAAGTTTTAAAACAAAACAATGGAGAACATATAAAAGTTATATCTAAAATAGAAAATAGAGAAGGAATAGATAATTTTGATAAAATATTAGAAGTTTCAGACGGAATAATGGTAGCAAGAGGAGATTTAGGTGTGGAAATACCTATGGAACAAGTTCCAATATATCAAAAACAATTTATTAAAAAAACATATAAGCAAGGAAAACCAGTTATAACAGCAACTCAAATGCTAGAATCTATGATAACAAATTCAAAACCAACAAGGGCAGAGGTTAGTGATATAGCAAACGCAATATATGATGGAAGTAGTGCAATAATGCTATCTGGAGAAACTGCAACAGGAAGTTATCCAGTAGAGTGCGTAAAAACAATGAATAAAGTTGCTTTAACAATAGAAGATTCTTTAAAATATTGGAAAAGATTTAAAAACAGAGATTATAATTTAGAAAATTTAGATTATAAATTTAATATGAACTTTTCTGTATGTACATTAGCAGCAAATATTGAAGCAAAAGCAATTATAGCATATACAAATACGGGAGATACTTCAAGAATGTTATCAAGTTTTGGACCAGAATGCCCAATATTTGCAATAACAGAAAATGAAATAACATATAGACAATTAGGCGCAGCATGGAATATTACACCTAAACTTTTCCCTCATCAAGATAGCATAGATAAACTTGTTTATTTAGGTATAGACACATTAAAAAAAGAAGGATTTTTACAAAAAGGAGATAAGGTAGTAATTGCAGGTGGAGCAAAAGTAGTTACAGATTTATCTGATGCAGAAGCAGATATAAATACCGTAATGGGTGGAATAGTACAAATATAAAGTATAAAGATGGAGAAAGAAATGTTGAAAAAAAGAGTTATTTTAATTTTATTATTAATTAGTTTAATTACAAATGTTAGTGTGTTTGCAACAGATGTAGATACAGATGGTAATACAACTACAGGAGAGATTGTATCACCACCAACAGAAAACACTGTAGAAGACAACACTGAGAACAAACCTGAAAAGGAGCCAGAAAAAGAAGAAGAACCAAAACAAGAAGAACCAACTACAAACAACAACTCTAACAAACCAACTCCAGAAAGAAATAACAGACCAAGCTATGAAACACAAACCACAAATACTAAAACAAAGTCAGAAAATGCTAACTTAAAGAGTTTAGTTTTAAAAGGAACAGATTTGGCACCAGAATTTAAAGCTAGTATTACATCATATACAGCAATTGTAGGATTAGATGTAGAAGATATTAAAGTAACAGCAGAGCCAGAAGATTCTGAAGCAACAGTAACTGTTAAAGGTAATAAAGGACTGGAAGAAGGTGAAAATAATATAACAGTTACTGTAGAGGCGGAAGCAGGTAATACAAAAACATATACAATTAATGTTACAAAAACTTTGAACGAAGAAGCCATGAATACTAGGCTAAAATCATTAATAGTTCAAGGATTTAATATATATCCATCTTTTCAAAGTAATATTTATAATTACAATATAAATATAAGTGAAGAAATATCAAAATTAGATGTATCTGCTGAAACTGAGAATGAAAAAGCTACGTTTGTAATAGAAGGGAACGAAGACTTAAAACAAGGAGATAATTTAGTCAAGATTATAGTAACTGCAGAGGATGGAGTAACAACTGGAGAATATAAAATAAATGTATTTATAAATTCAAATGTTGTAAAAGCACAAACAGAAAATAAATTGCCAGCACTAATTTTATTGGCTATTCTAACTGTTGCAGCAATTATTATAGCTGGAATGCTAATTAAAAAACATAAAAATTAAAGGTATATTTCAAAGCACTTAGAAGAAAAAACTTCTAAGTGCTTTTTTCACATTTTGTAATAAATAATCATAAAATATTATATATACACTATAAAAGGAGGAATAGATAATGTATAGAAATTATACGCAATGCAGAGCTTGTGGTTGTAATAATATGAACAGCAATCAACAAGATTTAATAGATGATACTTGTGATTATGTTCAAAATACTATGGCTTTACAAGAAGATAACTGCGAATGTGGATTTGATGAAGAAGATAATGTGTTTCCTACAAATCCAATGTTTGCTCAAAGTTATGTACCATGGCAAACAATGGATAGAACTTTTTTGCCTTCTGTAGGTTTAAAAATGGGAACAATATTTCCAGAACTAGTAAGTCCATATATGCCAGGACAATCAATGGAAGAAATTGAGTTTATAAGAAATTCAAATAGAATAGGAAAGGGGTGTAACAAATGATAGACTGTAAAGAATGTGAAAAAGATGAAACAAGAAAAGAATGCAACGGAAGAGATATGCGAAGACAAGAAATGATTGACCAAATTAAAAGTTTAGATTTTGCAATAATAGAACTTGGACTATATTTGGATACACACCCAGATGACCAAAGAGCTCTTTGCATGCATAGAGAATATTGTAAACAAGCAAAAGATTTAAAAGACAAATATCAAAAAATGTATGGGCCACTTACTATTTTTTGCCCATGTAATAAATGGAGATGGTTAGAACAACCATGGCCTTGGGAAAGGGGGAATTATTAATGTGGACCTACAATAAAGTTTTAGAATATCCAATTAATATAAAATGTCCAAATCCTCGTTTAGCAAAATTTATAATATCTCAATATGGAGGACCAGATGGAGAACTTGCAGCTTCACTTAGATATTTATCTCAAAGGTTTGGAATGCCAGATCAAAAATCTAAAGCTATATTAAACGATATACGGAACTGAAGAACTTGCTCACCTTGAAATGGTAGGAACAATTGTACACCAACTAACAGATGGATGTTCAGCAGAAGAATTAGAAAAAGCAGGACTTGGAGCATATTATACTGATCATGGGGTTGGAGTATATCCACAAGCTGCTGCTGGATTTCCATTTACTGCTTCTGTATTAGCTGTAAAAGGCGACCCAATTGCAGATTTACAAGAAGATTTAGCAGCAGAACAAAAAGCAAGAGCAACTTATGAAAAGTTAATTGATTTATGTAAAGATGACCAAGACGTATTAGATCCGCTTCGCTTTTTAAGAGAGAGAGAAGTGGTGCATTTCCAAAGATTTGGAGAAGCATTAAGAGGAGTACAAGACAAATTAGCAGAACGAAAATTTTATATGAATAATCAAATGAATTGTAGATAAAAAGAACAAAGCACTAGGCTATTCTAGTGCTTTTAACTTTATAAATTGTGTAACATACTATCTTTTAGATTCCATAATTCTTGAGATAAATCTACATAGTATTTATGAGGATTTTTCATACGTTTTACTTCGTTCCATAAAGTATTTAATTCGTTTTTAGCATTTTCTGCAATTTCTTTTAAAGATGGAGATGTGTATATTAAATTACCATTTTCAAAAATCTTTTTTTGTAAAGGTCTAATAGTGTAATTTGTTAAAGTTTTCTTTTTCCAAGTTGCTGTTTGATCAAAAATTGTATAATTATCTTCTGGAATAATTTCGTCATGTAAAGCGATAACGTCTGCAAGGGCCTTGTTGGTTTTTTTATCATAAAATCTATATGTCTTTTTAAAACCAGGGTTAGTAATTTTTATAGTGTTATTTGAAACTTTAATTTTAGGAATTATTCTTCCTTCTTTTTCTATAGCACTTAATTTATATACTCCACCAAAAACAGGATTACTTTTAGCTGTAATTAAATTTTCTCCAACACCAAAAGAATCTAGTTTAGCGCCTTCATCTAATATAGATGTAATAACATATTCGTCTAAAGAGTTAGTACCACATATTTTGCAATCTTTATAACCAGCATTATCTAATATTACTCTTAATTTTTTTGATAGGTAAGATAAGTCACCGCTATCAATTCTTACAGCTTTTGGCCTGTATCCCATAGGAGTTAGAACTTCGTCAAATACTTTTATTGCATTATTAATTCCAGAGCATAATGAATCATAAGTATCAATTAGTAAAGTGCAATCATCTGGATAGTTTTCTGCATAAGCTTTAAATGCCTCATATTCAGAGTCAAAACTTTGTATAAAACTGTGTGCCATAGTTCCACTTGCAGGTACATTGTATTTTTGTGCTGTAAGAGTGCAAGAAGTTCCAACGCAGCCACCAATTATTGCTGCTCTTGCTCCATAAACTGCAGCATCAATACTATGTGCTCTACGAGCTCCAAATTCCATTACAGGACGTCCTTTTGCAGCACTAACTATTCTACTTGCTTTTGTTGCAATTAAGCTCTGATGGTTAATTAACAGCAATAGCATTGTTTCTAAAAGTTGAGCTTCTATTAAAGGAGCTTTTACTGTAATTAAAGGTTCGGTAGGGAAGACAACAGTGCCTTCTGGAACAGCCCAAATATCTCCACTAAATTTAAAATTTTTTAAGTAATTTAAAAATTCATCAGAGAATTTATTTGTATTTTTTAAATAAATAATATCTTCTTCGTCAAAATGTAGGTTTTGAATATATTCAATTATTTGCTCTAGGCCAGCAAATATAACATAACCACCACCATCAGGAATTTCTCTAAAAAACACATCGAAATATGCATTAACATTATTCATGCTTTTAGCAAAATAGCCATTTGACATTGTGAATTCATAAAAATCTGTAACTAATTCTAATTTTCTATTATCCATAATACACCTCTAAAAAAATATTTTTTTACAAATCAAAATTATTATAACATAATTGTCAAGTAAAAAAATGACAAAGAAAACCGCCCTACTTTAACAGCAGAGCGGAACTCCATCACAGCGTTGCAGGAGAAACTCTTACAAGCAACAGGCGACTTGGGCCGTGTTTATTATTATCGGCATAGTCGGAGAAGTTATATCCCAAAACATTACCGTAGGTAGTGTCGCTGGGTGTTGCTATTCTGTTTGTAGAACCATTTTCAATGAAGAAAATGACTTCAATACGAGGTCTTTTTCCATGACAATTCTCGTAGAGCCTAAGGGCTTCATTGACTTCGCTTTGATTCACTTCACTACAAAACTTTCCATACAAGAGCGGAAGAGCTGTCGTATAGACAGAAGTTTCGGTTGTGCAGACAGGAGTTTTGGTTGTGCAGGCCACAATAGTGACCTCCTTTCATTAGTATAATATTTGTACAGGCTAACTACCTAATACATATTAATTATACCACTTTTTTACATTTTAGTCAATTTACATAAAGCGACATATTCTTAAATATTAAATATCATAAACTATTTACTAAAACCTGTATGTGTAACTCTATCTTTTAATTCTGCAAGTTTTGCTGAATTCCATCTAGAAGTTGTACCAACTAAATATCCCGTAATTCTTTGAATTGTATCTATATCATCACTACCACATTGAGGGCATTTAGATAAGTTTGCATCAGCATTTTCAAACCCACATTGCATACATCTAGAACGAGTATGATTTATAGAGCCATAACCCATATTGTATTTGTCCATTAAATTTACAACCGCTTCTACTGTGCTAGGATTATGTGTTGCATCTCCATCTAATTCTATATAGAATATATGCCCGGCTGGTGTTAAGGCATGATAAGGTGCTTCTATTTTTGCTTTATGCTCAGCTGTACATTTATACCATACTGGAACGTGGTTACTATTTGTATAGTAATCTCTATCTGTAATTCCAGGAATTATACCAAATTCTTTTTTATCCATTCTTGTAAATCTTCCAGATAAACCTTCTGCAGGTGTTCCAAGTAAAGAATAGTTTAAGTCATATTTATCAGAAAACTCATCACATAATTCACTAAGTCTAGATATTATTTCTATACCTAATTCTTGAGATTTTTCAGATTCTCCATGATGTTTACCAGTTAAAGCAATTAAACATTCTGCAAGACCTATAAATCCAATGCTTAATGTTCCATGTTTTAACACTGGTTCAACAGAATCATTAGGTTTTAAGTTTTCGCTACCTTGCCACATTCCAGACATTAAAAGTGGAAATTGTTTTGCAACAGCAGTACATTGGAATTTATATCTTTCATATAATTGAGTAGCTGCAATTCTTGCATAATCTTCTAATTTATTCATGAATATTTTTTTAACAGTTTTGTTATAAGCAGGTGTCATATTCTTTTCACTATTTATACCTAAGTCGAATTTTAATCCTAATTCTTCTTGTGCTTCATAAGCAGATTCAATAGCAAGTTTAGGCAAGTTAAGAGTAGTAAATGATAAATTTCCTCTTCCTACAGAAGTTTTTTCACCATGTCTATCTGCAAATACTCTTGTTCTACATCCCATAGTTGCACACTCATAATAATATCTATTTGGATCATCTGCTTTCCATTTCTCATGTTGATTAAATGTAGCATCTAGATTTATAAAGTTAGGGAAAAATCTTCTTGCAGTAACTTTACATGCATATTGGTATAGGTCATAGTTTTTATCTTGTGGCAAATAGTTTACGCCTCTTTTTTTCTTCCAAATTTGAATAGGGAAGATAGCTGTTTCACCATTTCCAACACCTTCATATGTAGATGTTAGCATTTCTCTTATTACACATCTACCTTCTGGAGAAGTATCTGTTCCATAATTTATAGAACTAAACACAACTTGATTTCCACCTCTTGAATGAATTGTATTCATATTATGAATAAATGCTTCCATTGATTGATGAACTCTGTCTACAGTGTTGTTAATAGCAACTTGAATAATTCTTTTTTCACCTTCTAAACCAGTTAAATCTTTCTTTATATAATCTTCTACTTTGTATTCATATAAATTAGAAAAGTCCTTGCCAAAAGCATTTTCTAATTTTTTAATTTCTTCTACAAATGTTGACTTAACATAAGGAGCAAGGTAGTAATCAAATGCAGGGATTGCTTGTCCACCATGCATTTCGTTTTGAATTGTTTCCATAGAAATACAACCAATTATACTTGCTGTTTCAATTCTTTTAGCAGGTCTAGAACTTCCGTGCCCAGCTCTAAATCCATTTTTTAATATTTTATCTAATGGATGTTGTAAACATGTTAAACTTTTTGTAGGGTAGTAGTCTTTATCATGAATATGTATATATCCTTCTTGAGAAGCTTTTCTAACTTCTGGTGAAAGTAAAAAGTCATCAACAAAAGGTTTTGTAGTTTCAGAAGCAAATTTCATCATCATACCAGCAGGTGTATCTGCATTCATATTAGCATTTTCTCTTGTTATATCATTTGCTTTTGCACCAATAATATCTAGAAAAATATCTTTTGTTCTAGATTTTCTAGCAACATCTCTATTGTATCTATATGTTATATAGCTTTGGGCAACTTCTTTTCTACTAGAAGCCATAAGTCTTTTTTCTACTAAATCTTGGATTTCATAAACACTAGCTTGATTTTTGTCTTCTAATTGTCTTTCTACAGCATTTGCTATTTTATTTGCCAAATCTATATCAACACCACCAGTAGTTTGTGCCATTGCCATAGTTATAGCTTTTACAATTCTTTCTTGATTAAAATTTACGACTCTTCCGTCTCTTTTTATTACTTGCATAATAAAGTCCTCCTTTAACTTTTGTATTAAAATTTTTGATTGAATACATTTTATAGATAAAAAACAAAAAAATCTGTTGCAACGGCAACAAAAAACAAAAAAGTTATAAAAAATAGTAAAAACAGTAAGTAAAGTGTTGGCGTTTAATGCTTAAAAACTTTATTACATTTTTATTACAATATGATTACATGTGCTTTGACAAGTATTCTTCATTCCATTTTTTTACAAAGTGTTGCTTTGACCACACTTTTGTGATAATATTAGTAAAAATAAAGGTAAGGAGTAAGTAGTTATGAAAAAAACATTTGATGTTGAACACTTTATAGAAGAACTAAAAAGAAAATGTGCTTTAACAGAAGTTAAAAAGTTTAAAAAAAATGAAATAATTACTACATATTTACTAAAGAGAAATCAAATGCATATTCTTTTAAAAGGAGAAGCATATCTTGCAAGATATGATAAAGAAGGCAATAGAAGGATTATATATTATTTAAGAAAAAATGATATATTTGGAGAGGCATTTTACAAACTTCATACAGATAGAGAACTTTTTGTAGTAGCAAAAAAAGATTGCGAAGTATTGTTTTTGCCATATGATATTATAGAAAACTGTAATAAGGATTGTACATTTCATATATCACTTTTAAAGAATTTACCAGATTTAATATTACACAGAGTTGCAGATATAAATTATAGAACAGAATTATTAGCTAATAAGAGTATAAAAGAAAAGCTACTATCATATTTAGAAAACTTATCAATTGAAAATAATAGTAAAACAATTGAAATTCCAATTTCACTTTCTGAGCTTGCTGATTACTTAGTAATAGATAGAACAGCTATGATGAAGCAATTAAAAAAAATGCAAGATGAAAAGATAATAACTAAAAATAGAAATAAGATAACACTGCTAGAAGTGTAAAAAAAAAAGAAGAGGCCTTGCAAATTTGCAAGACCTTTTCTTTTAGTCATGGGCCAAATACATAAGAGCATTAGCTGTGCATATCTGGTCTATGAATTCTTTGACTTCGGGTCCATAATGCACAGTCACAGTATCGCAAAGGTTCTTATTATCGAACCAATCTGCGAGAGCCTTTAGAAATTCTTTGGGCTCGGTTTCTGTAAATGCGTGAACAGAAACACAGTTCGTGTAAAATGAATCTTCATTCATGTCCTGAACAAGAAAGAACTTTCCTGTTGTAATCAACTGAAAACCTTCAGTTATTGCGGATGAATTTTCTACGTAGTGCCAAGTGATCAAGTTAAACATCCTTTCAAATTAAATTTTTTTTGGCAATATAATTATAGCATTCCCACAAATATTATGTCAAGTTGAAAAGTTATTGCACATATAAAAAAACTACAAATAATTGAATAGTACTTGACAATAGCAGAAAAAATAATGTAAAATAATTTAAATTAATAAATGCGTTATTACAATGCAAAGCTGTATAAGGTTACTAGTAGAGAGAAAGGGTCGCCGGCTGAAAGCCTTTTTTAGAAAACAATACAAAGCGAAACACATTGGAGCATAGTTTATAGAGTGAAGAATTATCTAATAATTCTTAAGTTAGGGTGGTACCGCGGAGTTATATTCGTCCCTGCAATTTATATTGCAGGGATTTTTTGTTGAATAAGAAAAATCGAAGATTTTCCTATTCAACAAAAAGGCTATAATCGCTATTGCCTTTGAGATTTCCTCATTTTATTCGGAAACTCAAATCGGCGAGAACAAAGGGCGACTAAAGTCGCTTTGTTCTTACCCTGCAAATAAAATAATTAGATTGGAGGAATTTTTATGGAAAGAGTTCAAATTAAAGAAATCTTTAGAAATCAAAAAGATTATGTTGGAAAGGAAATTTCTGTTTGTGGTTGGATTAGACAAATAAGAGATTCAAAAAAATTAGGTTTTATAGAATTAAATGATGGTAGCTTCTTTAAATGCATACAAGTAATTTTTGAAGAAGATAAAATAAGCAATTTTAAAGATGTAGCAAAATTGAGTATAAGTTCAAGTATTTCAGTTAAAGGCGATTTAGTAGAAACACCTGATGGAAAACAACTTTTTGAAATTCATGCAAAAGAAATAGAGATTTTAGGAGCATCAGATTTAGATTATCCAATTCAAAATAAAAGACACACATTTGAATATTTAAGAACAGTAGCTCATTTAAGACCTAGAACAAATACTTTTATGGCAGTATTTAGAGTAAGATCATTAGTTGCTTATGCAATTCATAAATTTTTCCAAGAACAAGGATTTGTGTATGTTCATACACCATTAATAACAGGTAGTGACTGTGAAGGCGCAGGAGAAATGTTTAGAGTAACAACTTTAGATTTAGATAATGTTCCTAAAACTGAACAAGGAGAGGTAGACTATACTCAAGACTTTTTTGGAAAATCAGTTAACTTAACTGTAAGTGGACAATTGAATGGAGAAATGTTTGCAACAGCATTTGGCAATATCTATACATTTGGACCAACATTTAGAGCAGAAAATTCTAATACACCAAGACATGCTGCAGAGTTTTGGATGATAGAACCAGAAATGGCTTTTGCAGATTTAAGTGATAACATGGACGTAGCAGAGGCAATGGTAAAATATATTATAAAATTTGTAATGGAAAATGCACCAGAAGAAATGAAATTCTTTAATAAATTTATAGAACCAGGATTAATAGATAGGTTAGAGAATGTTGTTAATAATAAATTTGAAAGAATAACATACACAAAGGCAATAGAATTATTAACTCCATATAAAGACCAATTTAAATATCCAGTAGAATGGGAAGCAGGGCTTCAAACAGAACATGAAAGATTTATAACAGAGAAAATTTATAAAAAACCAGTATTTGTTACAGATTATCCAGCAGGAGTAAAAGCATTTTATATGAAACAAAACCCAGATGGAAAAACAGTTGCAGCAGTAGATTTATTAGTACCAGGAGTTGGAGAAATAATTGGTGGTAGCCAAAGAGAAGAAAATTATGAAGTGCTAATAAACAAAATTAAAGAACAAGGAATGGACGAAGAGACATATAAAGCATATTTAGATACAAGAAAATATGGAACTGTTGTACACTCAGGATTTGGATTAGGATTTGAAAGAATGGTTATGTACTTAACAGGAATGTCTAACATTAGAGATGTAATTCCTTTCCCAAGAACAACAGGAAGTGCGGAATTTTAAATTATGAAAAAAATATACAAAGAAGCAATTAAATCCGAAATAGAAACAAATATAAATGTTTTATATAGCGAAAATAAAATTGTGATATATACTAATAAAGTGTCTCTGCAAAAGCAACTGAATAAACTAATTGGAGAACCTACTAAAGAGTATAAAATTAAAAGAAGTATTGCAGGAAGCTTGTGGGAGGTCTCATTAGAGGACAAAACAAGAATACAAAAACTTATTGTAAAAGCAAATATATTTGAATTATAAATTCTAGAGTGCAAAATTTGCACTTTAGAATATTAAATCTATTTGCCCCTATTGGCAAACATAAAAATATGTGATAAAATATTTAAGGCTCAAAATTCAAGGCAATTTAAATTGTCTAATATATATTAAAATAAAGATAGAAGAGGGGGAAAAAGCATGTCAGGACATAGCAAATGGCACAATATAGCAGCAAAAAAAGGAAAAGCAGATGCTGCCAGAGGAAAAATATTTACTAAATTAGGAAGAGAATTATTAATAGCAGTAAAAGAAGGTGGACCAGAACCTGCGGGAAATTCAAAATTAAAAGCTGTTATAGCAAAGTGTAAAGCTGCTAACATGCCTAATGATACAATAAACAATGCAATAAAAAAAGCTTCAGCAAGTAATGAAAATTACGAAGAAATAGTATATGAAGGATATGGACCAAATGGAGTTGCTGTAATTGTAAATGCTTCAACAGATAATAAAAACAGGACAGCAGCAGATGTAAGACATGTATTTGATAAGGCTGGTGGAAATCTAGGAACAAGTGGTTGCGTTTCATATATGTTCAATAAAAAAGGTGTTATTGTTATAGATAAAACAAAAACAAATTTATCTGAAGATGAGCTAATGTTACTAGCTATCGATAATGGAGCAGAAGATTTTAATGTAGAAGAGGAATGTTATGAAATTACAACAGAACCATCTGATTTTACACAAGTTAGAGAAGCTTTAGAGGCAGAAGGAATTGAATTTGTAGAAGCAGAAGTTCAAATGATTCCTACAACATATGTTGCATTAGATGAAAAAGCAAGTGAAAGAATGCAAAGACTAATAGATAATCTAGAAGATTTAGATGATGTTATGGATGTATATCATAACTGGGAAGAATAAAAAAATGAGGCGATATGCCTCATTTTTTGCATATGGGTCGCTTTTTTTGGACGATCCATATTTTAATTTATTATTAATTTTTTAGTATAATCTAAATTAGCTTTTGAATCATATTCATAACCTAAAGTATAAATATTAGAAGCTAAAATATCTTTTTCCAGCATACTTTTTAAAATCTTATTATTGTTATTATCAATAAATTTTTTTACAGATGTTATAACTGGATATTTTTTGTTTTCACTTATTTGAGAAAGTAGATTTTTTCCTCTATGGCTAACTCCTAAAACCCTAATATATGGATTTATTTTATATGAATCTTTTTTATCTTTCTTAGTAATGTTTAATAATGAATATAATAAGATTCTTTGAATTCTAGAACGAGTGTATCGTTTAGATTTAATAGAATTTATTAAATCTTCTAAATTATTACAGGAATCAGAAGCACTTTTTATTGAGTTTTCTAATCCTTCTGTAACATCTTGTAAATTTTCTATATCGGATAAACTCATCTTTCTTAAAGTGTATATTATTTCTCTTTCAAAACAAGAAATGCTGTTTACTATCTTTCCATATTTTATGTTGTTTTTTAATATGTCAAAAGAAAAAGTGGGCAAGTAAGAAGATATATCTTTGTTAGAAGATATAAGTTTTCTTAAAGCTGTTGCGCTGGCAATATTTTCTACAGTTTCTACACTATTATAGTCAGTTCCAATTCGTTTTATTGTTATAGCACTTATATTAGATTTAAGCTTTTTCATAGCTTTTAAATATTCTATACCTAAAATATTATTAGGAGAAGATAATATATTTGCATATTTTCTAACATCACCCAAATAAAACATTAGAGCATTTTCTCTAGCTTTTGGATAAGAAATACCTTTTGCCAATTCATGTTGAAGTATTGTTAAATATTCTTTAGGTTCATCACATAAAACACTAGCAATTTGTGTTAATGCAGAAATGTCGCCACATTCACTTCCAAAAGAGAGAGTAACATCTTTGCCAAAGGCACTTAAAAGTTTAATAGCACCTTCTGCAAAGTTTTCTGCACTTGATATACTATAAATGGTAGGAAGTTCAACAACTAAATCAACACCCATTTTTAAAGCTATTTCAGCTTTAGACCATTTATCAATTATAGAGGTATCGCCGACGTTGTACAAAATTTCCACTCATAATGCATACTGTATAATCAGGGTTTACAAGTCTTTTTGATTCTTCTAAATGAAGAAGATGACCATTGTGAAATGGATTGTATTCGGCTATTATTCCTAATATTTTACTCATAATATCTCCTATATTATTGCAAATTTTAATTATTTATTGATATAATATCATAAAACATAAAAAAAGACAAATTCCAATTTATAAAGAAAGGAAAATAAATATGGACAAAGTTATAATATATACAGATGGTGCATGCTCACGGAAATCCAGGACCTGGTGGCTGGGGAGCTATTCTTATGTTTAATGATGTAAAAAAAGAAATTAGTGGGGGTAACCCTGATACTACTAATAATATAATGGAAATAACTGCAGTTATAGAAGCGCTAAAACTATTAAAAAAGCCATGCGAGGTAGATTTATATAGTGATAGTGCGTATGTTGTTAACTGCTTTAATAATGGTTGGATATATAATTGGATAAAAAATAATTGGAAAACAGCAAGTAAAGAACCTGTAAAAAATAAAGAATTGTGGCAAGAATTGTATAACTTAACCAAGGTACATAAAGTTAAATTTATAAAAGTAAAAGGGCATAGCGATAATGAATTTAATAACAGATGTGACGAACTAGCAAGAGGAGAAATTTCTAGAATTTAGTACAATTATTACTAAAAGATTACAAAAAGATTACAAAAACATTACGTTTTAAAGACAACCGTTGAAATATAAAGGTTTATGGAATATAATAACTGCGAAAGTAGAATATACATAAGAAAAATTTGTGGAGGACAAATGTATGGAAACTTTTGCAGACTATATATTAGCTGAAAAAGACTATGGAAGAAAAATAGAAATAATGCATTATTTAAAGAAAAAAACAAACATATTTTTTGATAATTCTGTAATTTTCAAATCATTAATTGTTAAACTGTTTATTGAATCTATGGACATAGATATAGATGAAAACACAGTGGTTACAGCAATGCTTCTTTGTGGATGCAAAAAAATAAACAATGCACAAGACATAGAAAAAATTAGAAGTTATGCTAAAGATGGAGCTGAATTTTTATCAAAACTAGGCTTTTCAAAAGAATTCTGTACTATTTGTGAACAACAAAATAGATATAGTAACAGTTTACCAAGAAGAAAAGAAAGTGACATATTAGAATTAGCAGATAATTTTGGAGGAATGCTTTTAGATAGACCAGAGAGAGTAGCTTTTCCAATTGAAGAAGCACTTATATTATTGGAAAGCAGGAACTTAAAAAACTGTAACAATATGTATATGAATGAATTTAAACAATTTATAAATATAGCAAAGGAGATAAACGCATGATAGATTTTGATAAATTTAGTATATTTTCTGTTATGGGGAAAGAAGCTGGAAAGCAAACAGAACAAGAATATTCAAGAACAGTATTAAATAAGTATGATAAGTTTTTGTCAGATATAAAAAAGGCAAAAGCAGAATTAGAAAATAATAAAAATAAAGGTGCAGAAGAAAAAGAAATGTACCTATAAAATTGTTGTTAATTAGGTTGCAATCTGCAACCTAAAATTTGTATATAGGAGAAGATAAAAATGTATGAAGTTTTTGCAGATTTACATGTACACATAGGAAGAAGTGAAAATAATAAACCAATAAAAATAACGGCAGCAAGAAGTCTTAATTTTGCAAATATTGCAAAAGAGTGCAGAGAAAGAAAAGGAATAGATATAGTAGGAATTATAGATTGTGCATCACCATATGTAATAGAAGACATAGAAAATTTTTTAAAAACTGGTGAAGCATATGAAATAAAAGATGGTGGAATAATATACAAAGATAAAGTATGTATAATTTTAGGAAGCGAAATAGAAACATCAGAGAAAGGTTTAAATGGTCATTGCGGAAGTGCACACAATTTATGTTATTTTCCTCATTTAGAAGATATAAAAGGCTTTTCAAAAGAAATGAGTACACATATTAAAAATATTACATTAAGTTCACAAAGAGCTGATATTTCTGCATATGAACTAATTGATATAGTAGAAAAGTATAATGGAATACTAGTACCAGCCCATTGCTTTACACCTCATAAAAGCTTTTATGGAAATTGCACAGATAGATTAGAGAAAATTTTTAAAGAAAAATATTCTAAAATACCAGCCATAGAATTAGGTTTAAGCTCTGATACATTTTTAGCAGATACTATTTCAGAATTGGAATCAAAAACGTTTGTAACTAATTCTGATGCTCATTCGCTACCAAAAATAGCAAGAGAATATAATAAAATGTTAGTAGAAGATATAAGCTTTAAAGAATTATTAAAAGCTTTAAAGAATGAGAATGGAAGAAAAATACTAACTAATTATGGATTAGATCCAAAACTTGGCAAGTATCATAGAACATATTGTGAAGTTTGTGGCAAGAATATACCAGGAAATGCACCTGTAACAGTATGTGATACATGTGATAGCAGAAATATAACAATGGGAGTGTATGACAGAATAGAAATAATAAAAGATAAAAAAGAAGCAAAAAGCCCAGAAAATAGACCGGAATATGTATATCAAATACCGCTTACATTTATTCCGGGATTAGGTAAAAAAACAATAGATAAGCTATTAGATAATTTTGGAACAGAGATGAATATATTGCACAAACTAAGTAAAGATGATTTAGAAGCTGTTGTAGGAGAAAAAATAGCAGACAATATAATTTCCGCAAGAGAAGGAAAAATGAAAATACAAGCAGGAGGAGGTGGAGTTTACGGACAAGTTAAAACTTGTTAGAATAAAGTATTTAGATTACTAAAAAAGGAGAATTATAAATGAAAAAAGAAGTAAGTAATAAAAAAGCAATAATTACTATACTTGTAGTAATTATATTATTGGTAGTTTTGGCAGGAATGTATGTATACTTATTTAAGAATAATAAAAATAAAAATCCTGAGAAGAAAAAGTATTCAGATGAGATAAAAACAGTAGCAACATTAGAAGATGAGATAACAACAAATAGTATATGGTGCGGAACATTCCAATTAGTATGGAATGATATGGTTAATAATGTAGTAAAACAAGATGTAGTATTTACGCCACAAGAAAAATTAGTAGAAAACTTAAACAAACAAACATTTAAAGAAGACCAACTTTCAGAAAAGGATTATTATAAAGTATATGACTTATTAACATTAGATTTAAAAGAGAAAATCGAAAAAGCAATTAAAGAAAAATTTAATGAGAAAAGTGACATATTAGATAGCATAGATTGGTCAGAAGCTCCTAAGGATGCTTCTCGGATATTCTGAATGGTATAAAAAATATTTATTTTATGCAATGCTAAAAAAAGAATTCAATTTTGAAAATGATTTCAACGAGCTAGATGCTGGTACATTTGGAACCAAATATAAAGATGTAAAATATTTCGGAATAGAAAAAAACTCAGATTCAAAATTATATGATCAAGTAGAAGTATTGTACTATAATACAGAAAATGATTTTGCAATTATATTAAACACAAAAGAAGGAGAACAAGTAATATTATGTAGAGGAGCAGAAGGTGGAAATTTTGCAACAATATATAACAATATAATAGAAAAAGCAAAAGCATATACAGGAAATAAAAAATTTACAGAGAATGACTTTTTAAAGGTTCCAAATATAAAATTTAATACAAGAAAAGAATTTAATGAGCTATGTAATAAAGAGTTTTTGGCTAAAGATGGCGATAGATGTACAATAGAACAAGCAATTCAAACAATAGAACTAGAAATGGACAAATCTGGAGGAAAATTAAAAAGTGAAGCGGCAATTGTAATGACAAAGGAGATGTCGCTTATGCCTGAAGAAGAAAATAGATATTTTTATTTAAATGATGAATTTACAATGTTTTTAAAAGAAAAAGACAAAGATATGCCATATTTTGCAGCAAATATAGAAGACATAACATTATTTCAATAAATTAGAATTTGTGTGAGGGGGAATTCTAGGGACTGTCCCTTAAAATCACCAAACCTGGGGATTTTTGAGACTGTCCTGAATTCATCCGGAACTAAACAAATTCTAATTTGTCTAAACAAATATTTTATTTTACAAGAACATATATTGTTCTTTTTTTTATTCTTTCGAATACACATTATGTATAAGCATTTCGGAGGTAAATAATGAACAGAAGAAGATATAATAAACTTAGGAGTAATAATTCAAGAATAAAAGAAGTAATTTTTTCACACGTGGAAAGCAACTTAAGAGAGTACATAATTTTTACTGTAATATTTTTAATTGGAATTATAGTAGGTGTTATTTTTATAAATAATGTTTCGGAAAACCAAGGGTTAGAAATAAATAATTATATAACCTCATTCATATCATCTTTAAAGGAAAACAAAGAAATAAATGATATGGTATTACTTAAAGATTCTATAAAGAAAAATATTGTACTAGCTATAATACTATGGTTTATGGGGTCAACAGTTATAGGAATATCAATTGTATATTTAATTGTTGCTTTTAGAGGATTTTGCTTGGGATACACAATATCTTCTGTTATTGCAACATGTGGTTTATGGAAAGGAATTTTATTTGTTCTTTCAACAGTTTTTCTGCAAAATATAATATTTATTCCATGCATTATTGCTCTTTCTGTGAGTGGAATGAGGCTACATAATTCAATAATGAAAGATAGAAGAAAAGAAAACATTAAATTAGAAATATTAAGGCATACTTTTTTTTCTGCTTTAATGCTAGTTTTTATGATAATATCTTCATTTATAGAGGTTTTTGTCTCAAAAAATATACTGGTTTGGATTATAAAATATTTATAAGATAAATTATAAAAATCTATTTACTTTTTTAGATTAATTTGATATAAATATATACATAATAAATATTCATAAAAATAATAATAAAGGAGCTAGATTATGGAGAAACAAATTGAAAGTTTTTTAGAATTTATACAAAATGATAAGAAATTATCTGATAATACACTACAATCATATAGAAGAGACATTTTGCAATATGAAAAATATGTTGAAGAAAATAATATAAACTATGCAAAAGTTAAACAAGAGGATATAAAAGATTATTTAAATTATTTACATGACATGAATAAGAAATCTTCTACAATATCAAGAAATTTAGCTTCAATAAGATTATTTTATCAATATTCTTTAAAAAATAAAAAAGTAAAAAATGACCCAACAGAAGGCATTCAATCTCCAAAAATAGAAAAAAGAGTACCAAGCATATTAACTTCACAAGAAGTGTCTTTATTGCTAGATCAACCAAAAAATGTTGATTTAAAAGGAATTAGAGACAAAGCAATGCTAGAATTCGCATATGCCACAGGAATGAGAGTTACAGAAATAATATCTCTAAATGTAGAAGATGTTAATCTAGTAAACGGTTATGTAACATGCAAAAATGGAAACAAACAAAGAAATATTCCATTAGGTTCTTTATCATTAAAAGCTCTAAAAGAGTATATGGAAAGTTCAAGACCAATAATGATAAAATCTGATGATGAAAAGGCTTTATTTGTTAATGTTAATGGTAAAAGATTAACAAGACAAGGATTCTGGAAAATAGTAAAATTCTATAAAGAACAAGCTCATATAACAAAAGATATTACACCACACGTTTTAAGACATTCTTTTGCAACACATCTTTTACAAAATGGAGCAGATTTAAAAGCTATTCAAACAATGCTTGGACATTCAGATATATCATCTACACAAGTATATATGCAATTCCAAGATGAAAACTTAAAAAATGTATATAAGCATGCTCATCCAAGAGCATAAAATCAAAATAATAGGGATTAAGTATTGAACTTAGTCTCTTTTTATTATATAATATTGAGAATTTAAATATTAATTAAAAATGAAGGGGGAAAAAACATGTCAAAAATATTACCAGACATATCAAGAACTTTTAATGAATTTTTATTACTACCAAATTTAACAGATGAGAGATGTATACCAGCAAATGTATCTTTACGTACACCTCTTGTAAAATTTAAAAAAGGAGAGCAAGCTAAATTCTATGCAAACGTACCTATGGTTTCTGCAATAATGCAATCAGTATCAGGAGAAAAAATGGGTATTGCACTAGCACGTGAAGGAGGACTTGCTTTTATATATGGTTCTCAATCAATAGAATCACAAGCAGAAATGGTTTATCATGTAAAAAAACATAAAGCAGGTTTTGTAATTAGTGATTCAAACGTAAAATCAGGAACTAGTTTAAAAGAAGTTTTAGAGTTAGTTGAAAAAACTGGGCATTCAACTGTTATTATAACAGATGATGGAACAGCATCTGGAAAATTCCTAGGAATTGTAACAAATAAAGATTATAGATTATCAAGAGATAACCAAGACGAACCAATTGATAATTTCATGACTAAAAAAGAAGATGTTATATGGGCTAAAAAAGGAATAACATTATCAGAAGCAAATGATATAATATGGGATAAAAAAATAAATTGTTTACCAATATTAACAGAAGAAGGAAATCTAAAATATTTAGTATTTAGAAAAGATTATGAAGACAGAAAAAACAACCCTAACTCTTTATTAGATGAAAATAAAAGATATATTGTGGGAGCAGGTATAAATACTAGAGATTATGAAGAAAGAATACCTGCACTAGTAGAAGCTGGTGTTGATATAATCTGTATGGATTCTTCTGATGGATATTCAGTATGGCAAAAGAACACAATAGATTTTGTAAGAGAAAAATATGGTGATGACCTAAAAATAGGTGCAGGAAATGTTGTAGATAGAGAAGGGTTTAGATATTTAGCAAATGCTGGTGCTGATTTTATAAAAGTCGGAGTAGGTGGAGGATCAATTTGTATAACTCGTGAAACAAAAGGAATTGGTCGTGGACAAGCAAGTGCTTTAATGGAAGTTGTAGATGAAAGAAACAAATATTTTGAAGAAACAGGAATATATATTCCAGTATGTTCAGATGGTGGAATAGTATATGACCATCACATTACTCTTGCTTTAGCAATGGGAGCAGATTATGTAATGATGGGAAGATATTTTGCAAGATTTGATGAAAGTCCAACAAGAGTTGTAAAAGTGGGAAACAACTATGTTAAAGAGTATTGGGGAGAAGGTTCAAATAGAGCAAGAAATTGGCAAAGATATGATTTAGGTGGAGAAGCTAAAAATAAACTTGCTTTTGAGGAAGGTGTTGATTCATATATACCTTATGCAGGTTCTTTAAAAGATAATCTAGAAATAACAGTTGCAAAAATAAAATCAACAATGTGCAATTGTGGAGCAACAACAATTCCAGAATTACATGAAAAAGCAAGATTAACAATGGTTTCAGAAGTGAGTATTTCAGAAGGAGGAGCACATGATGTAACACTAAAAGAAATAGATCATTCTTATAAATCATAATATTAAAAATATTTAAAAAACAAGCAAGAAGTTATAAAAGCTTCTTGCTTGTTTTTTATTCCCATTCAATTGTTGCAGGTGGTTTAGATGTTATATCGTATACAACTCTATTTATATGTTTTACCTCATTTACAATTCTAGAAGATACCTTTTCTAATATGTCGTATGGAATTCTGCTCCAAGTAGCTGTCATAAAATCTGTTGTACAAACACTTCTTAAAGCTAAAGTATAATCATATGTTCTATAGTCTCCCATAACTCCAACAGATTTTAAGTTTGTTAAAACTGCAAAGTATTGATTTAATTCTTTATCTAATCCAGCATTTGCAACTTCTTCTCTAAAGATATAGTCTGCATCTTTTAAAATTTCTAGTTTTTCTTTTGTTATATCTCCAATAATTCTAATTGCAAGCCCAGGACCAGGGAATGGTTGTCTAAATACTAATTTTTCTGGAATTCCAAGTTTCAATCCAGTTTTTCTAACTTCATCTTTAAATAAATCTCTTAATGGTTCTATAATTTCTTTAAAATCTACATAGTCTGGAAGTCCACCAACATTGTGATGACTTTTTATAACAGCAGCTTTTCCTTTGCCACTTTCTATAACGTCAGGGTATATAGTACCTTGAACTAAAAAGTCTACTTTACCAATTTTTTTAGCTTCTTCTTCAAATACTCTTATAAATTCTTCACCTATTATTTTTCTTTTCTTTTCAGGTTCAGAAACTCCAGCAAGTTTAGATAAGAATCTTTCTTCAGCATTTACTCTAATAAGATTTATATCAAATTGATTTCTAAATATTTGTTCAACTTCATCACCTTCATTTTTACGAAGTAGACCATGGTCAACAAATATACATGTAAGTTGCTTTCCAATAGCTTTATGTAATAGAACTGCTGCTACAGAAGAGTCAACTCCACCAGATAAAGCAAGTAATACTTTTTTATCTCCAATTTTTTCTCTTAAAGTTTTAATAGATTCTTCCACAAAAGAAGACATTACCCAATCTCCAGAGCATTTGCAAATGTTATATAAGAAATTTTTAATTATTTTTACACCATTTACAGTGTTATTTACTTCGGCATGAAATTGAATTCCATAAAAGTTCAAGTCTTTATTTTCAATTGCTGCAGTAGGACAGTTATCTGTAGTTGCAATAACTTTGAACCCCGCAGGTACTTCTTTTACTAAATCTGTATGGCTCATCAAGCAAATATTTTTGTTGTCAAAGCCTTCAAAAAGTGGGGAAGAGTTGTCTAAATTAACTTCAATTTCTCCATATTCTTTTTTTGTTCCTCTTTCAACTCTACCACCTAAACTATGACTCATAAATTGCATTCCATAGCAAATTCCTAAAATTGGAATACCAAGGTTGAATATTTCTTTGTCACATGCAGGTGAATCTTCTTCATAAACACTTGCAGGGCCACCAGTAAATATAATACCTTTGGGATTGATTTCCTTTATTTTTTCAATAGGAGTGTCATAAGGTAATACTTCTGAGTAAACATTACATTCTCTAACACGTCTTGCTATTAATTGATTAAATTGACTATAAAAGTCTAAAATAACAATAGTTTCTTTGCTTTTCATATTAATTCTCCTTTTTCAATAAACATATTCTATATTTTATCACAAAGAGACAATTAAAGCAATACAGATAAATTGCAATATTTTTTAAAAAAACTATTGACAATATACGAACAAGTGTTTATAATAAGAATACACAAACGAATAAATGTTTGTAAGAATAATATAAAAACAGGAGAAAAAATATGAAAATAGTTAGTATAAAAAAATTTATAAGAAGTATAACAATAGTTCTATTAATAATTGTGGGTTTATCATTAATAATTTCAAAGTCTTCATACTCAAGAGGAGAAAAACAATACAAAACAATATATGTATCAAAAGGAGATACGCTTTGGAGTATTGCAAAAAGCAATCAAGATTCAAATGAATATTACAAGGGAAAAGATATAAGATATATTATGAATGATATTACTCAAATAAATAATATAGAAAGCTCAAATTTAAAAATAGATCAGGAATTAAAAGTTCCTGTAATATAGGGGGATGTAGGAAAGGAGTAAAGCTTTTGACTTTACTCCTTAAAGTTTGCAAGTGGGTTACTTTCTACTGCATTTCTAACTTGGCTATTATCAACATGAGTGTATATTTCTGTTGTAGAAATGCTTTCATGTCCTAAAAGTTCTTGCAATGCACGTATATCTACATTACCATATTGATACATTAGAGTAGCAGCAGTATGTCTTAATTTATGTGTAGAATACTTATTAATATCTAGGCCTGCCTTTAATAGTTCTTTTTTTACAATTGTTTGAACAGTTCTATTACTAATTCTTTCACGTCTTTCACTTAAAAACAAAGCATTTTTTGAATCATATTTAATTCCTTCTTTAGGTCTAGAAGCTAGGTATTTATTAATTGCATCCATACATGCATTATTTAAATAAATAGTTCTTTCTTTATTTCCTTTTCCAACAACATTTAATTTACAATCACTAAAATTTATATCTGGTATATCAATACCTACTAGTTCAGATAAACGCATACCACAGTTTAAAAACAAAGTAATGATAGCATAATCTCTTTCATTGTTTCTTGCTTCAGTATCATTAGTTACTTCTAGTAATTTTTTACTTTCATCTAATGACAAATATTTAGGGATTCTTTTACCAAGCTTAGGAGTTTCTAAGTTTTGCGCAGGATTTGTGTCTATTAATTTTGCTTTGTTGCAAAGATAATTAAAGAATATTCTTATAGAAGAAATTTTTCTAGCACGTGTAGCAGGACTACTTTTAAGTTCTGTTGCCATATAAGAAATATAGCTATGTATATCTTCTAGTTTTATTTTCTTTATTGTATCAAGGCTTATATCATTTATAGTAATTTTAGTCCAGTCTTTTTCATTGGTTAATTTAAAATGTATTTTTATATACTTTAAGAAATTCATAAGATCATAATTATATTCTTTTATACTGTTAGGTGATTTGTTAAGTATTGTAATATTATAGTCTAAAAATGAATTTAAAAAGTCTGGATTCATTTCTCTATCTATCATTATTTGCCTCCTTTGTAAGTTTTAATATTATAATAACACTATTATCAAGATTTTTAAATGCTGTAACTTCAATTTTATCGGAAAATTTACTAAAAGCAATCTTTTTAGCTCCTGGTTTTATAAATTTACTAATTTTTTATCTTTAATTTATTATATCATATTAAAAAAATAAAAATACACTTGAATTTTAGCTAACTCAAGAAATTACAAATTAGTTTATACAAACGAGATGTTGACACTAGAATAAATAACCTATATAATAATGCTTGTGTATGTATATGTAATTTTACTTACTCATGTATACAAGAAATCGGTAGATCTTATTCTGTTAGACCTATAATTAAATTCAAGTATAAGTAAGATAAGCAAGCAAATGAATGTTTATTGAAAAGTAGAAGGAAAAATAAAATTGAAAAATAAAAAAGTAATGATACTAATAATCATAATTATTGTTTTAATAATAGCAACAATATTCCTATATTAAATGAAGAATTAAGAAAATTACTACAGAGGAGATTAGAAAAATAGTGAGATTATGTTATTTTTTAAAGTATAAAAAAGGTTTATAATTTATGGAGGATTATTATGAGTGAAGATTTATTTAAAGGATGGAGAAATATAAAGTTTTCGGATCCTAACAGTCACGATCCAAAGCAATATATATATCTTGTACATGCTATAAAAGAACGTGATATAATTAGAGACCTGATAAAGAAAGAAAAAGGATGTAAAGAAGAGCAATATGATTTAATAGAAAACCCTAGAGATATTAGTAAAATGGGAATTATATCATGTTCATTGATTGGAAGAGGTAAAGACAGAGAAGGAAGAGAATATGAACAATTAGAAACATGGGCTGACATAGGATTAATTTTAAAAGTTCCTATCGAAAATATTCTAAGATCTGGAAATAGTGATTTAGGTGCTAATTTCGTTGATTCTAATGCAGAAATTAATAGATATAAGAATGATTATAAGGGAGATCCATATGCACTACTATATCATAGTGTAGGCTATAATGAAGTTGTTGTTCAAGGTAAAACTGAATTTGGGGAAGTAGAAGTTGTCGGAGCATTTATAAATGAGTATACTAAGCGATGCCCTGAGGCAAGAAAGGAAGCCGCTAGAAAAATTGCACAAAAAGTAGGAGGTAAATTGATAGAAATACCAAAAAAAGAAATAAAACTATCAGATGAACCTATTCACATAGAAAAAAAAGATGGAAAATTAAGTAAGATTTCTTTTACAAGGAATAATAGAAATTTCTACTGCAATTTAGCTCGTAGCCCATGGGACTTAACTTGGGGAATTTATGCTACAGGCGATTACGGAGCTCCATTTATTGAAAGCGAAGAAGATTTAAATATGTTTTTAGATGAATTAAAAAATCTACCTAAAGATGATAAAGAAAAATATTCTGAAATTATAGAGTTAATTCCAAGCCAGTACGAATTATGTAAAAAATATTTAAAAAAGGAAGTAACAAAAGAAGAAGTAAATTCAGCAAATCATCTTTTAGAAAAATTTGATGAAAATGTGCAAAATCCGCATCAAGTATCTTTAGGAGCTATCGGAAAAAGAAGTGAAGAAGCAAAAACAGGTGATAAGTCAGGAGTTACTAAAATTTTTGATAGATGGAGACAAGAAAAGGGGGATCCTACAAAAGATGATAGATAAATTGCTAATGCCAAAAGCATATGTAGAAGTATTAGAAATTATGAAATATATTCCAGTAGAAGATTATAATAAAATACCTTATGAAATTATAAAGAATATGCAACTAAATATGGACAAAGAATATAGATTCACAGTCACACATTTTAACGATTTTCAAAAACAAGAAATGCTTAAAGAAACAGAAACAATATTAGCTGTACTATTTAGAGACTATTGGACAACAGAAGAAAATCGAAATAGAATTTTAGAAAAAGAAAAATACGATTTAAAAGTTTCAGAAGAAGAAAAAAGAGAAAAATATAATCCAGATAATATATTTAAAAAGAAAGTTGAACAGAACAATACACAAAAGGAGATAAAAGAAAGTTCAAGATCACTTATTGAATATAAAGAATCTTTTTTTGTAAAATTCAAAAAGTTTATATTAAAAATATTACATGTAAACAACTAATTAGAGCTAAGAAATTAGCTCTTTTTTAATATTTTAATATACTGAAAAATAAGCAGAGTAGGAGAGAGGGCTAGTCTATAAAATTAAATTAAAGATTTTTAAATATTATAAAAAAATTATCCCTATAATTCTACGATGTAAAAAAATTCTATATAAAATATTTATAAAACAAAATCATATGAATTTAATATAAAAATTTATTAAATTAAATTTAAATAATTTTGTGTAAAGTTAAATTTTATTAATTTTAAAAATATCTTGCAAAATTTATATTTGATTTATAAATTTTAATTTAATTTTTTATTATACTGATTGTATATAATATTTTAATTATCAAACACTCTAAAATCGTTTTTAAGACTTTTTAATGTTAAAGATAATAAGTTAATCGTTTATAATTAATTGTAGAAAACAGAAATTACATAAGTTATTTTGAGAATGATATAAAATGTTGATTTTTATATGGGTTTATAAAATCACTGAAAAGTGGTAAAAAAACGACGCACAACTTAGTTGCTGTTTGTGAAAGTGTAACTTGAACAATTACAGCAAATTAATGGCTTGCCAGAATCGATTTTAAGCCGTTTTTATTTTTTAGACATATAGTTTGTTGTTGATAAAATGTGAGAAAATGCTGATATATGAACAGTTTAGAGATTTTTGAAAAAATTATAAAATTGAAATTTAAATTTTATAATTTTAAAATAATTTTATAATGAATATAAATAATTTATAAATGTATAAAAAAATGACGCATGAAAATTAATTTTAAGAGGTTTTAATAAAATGATAATATAAGTTGTTGATTATAGAACGGGTCGATGTGGGCATCGACCCCTACAAATGGCGGAAGAGGAGGCCTTCTATATAAAAATAGGTTTTTCTCCTATTCTTATTTGCGCAAAACTTTGATTTTGTGCAATGTTATGTTTTTTAAAATATATAGATTAGTGCTTCTCTCTTCTCATTAATCTACATATTTTTAAAAACATTTTATTTATTATCTTTAAAGAAATATTTCATTCTTTCTATAAATTCTTCATTAGATTTTGTAGCAATTATTTGATCAATTAATTGTTCAGTCATTTCTTGTACAGACATATTTGCCATTGCTTTTCTTAAAGCAAATACAGTTTCTAATTCTTCTTTTGATAATAGTAAATCTTCTCTTCTTGTTCCAGATTTATTTATATCTATAGCTGGGAAAATTCTCTTTTCAGATAGTTTTCTATCTAGATGAACTTCCATATTACCTGTTCCTTTAAATTCCTCAAATATAACATCATCCATTCTACTACCTGTATCTACTAGAGCTGTTGCAAGAATTGTTAAACTTCCTGCATCTTCTGTATTTCTAGCAGCACCAAAAAATCTTTTTGGTTTATGTAAAGCACTAGGATCAAGTCCTCCAGATAATGTTCTTCCTGATGTCGGTATTACTAAGTTATATGCTCTTGCCAAACGGGTTATACTATCTAACAATATTACTACATCTTTATTTTGTTCTGTTAGTCTTTTAGCTCTTTCTAGAACCATTTCTGCTACTTTAACGTGATGTTCTGGAAGTTCATCAAATGTAGAATATATAACATCACCTTTAATAGATCTTTTCATATCTGTAACTTCTTCTGGTCTCTCATCTATTAATAAAACTATAAGTTCAATATCAGGGTTATTTGTTGTAATACTATTTGCTATTTTCTTTAAAATAGTTGTTTTTCCTGCCTTTGGTGGAGCAACTATCATTCCCCTCTGCCCTTTTCCTATTGGAGATAATAAATCCATTAATCTCATTGTATATTCATTTGGAGTTGTTTCTAATTTTATTCTTTTATTAGGGTATATTGGTATTAAATCATCAAAAGAACGCCTTTTCATAGCTTTTTCTGGGTGTTCTCCATTTACTTCTCCTACATATATTAAGGCTGGAAATTTTTCGCCCTCTTTTGGAGTTCTTTTAATTCCCTTTATAACGTCACCAGTATCTAGTCTAAAACGTTTAATTTGTACAGGTGATATATATACATCCTTTGGTGTAGGTAAATAGTTGTCACCTCTTAAAAATCCATATCCATCAGGTAGAACTTCTAGAATTCCTTCTACAAATTCATCACCTTCATTTGTTAATTTATATCCTCCAGAAGTTACTGAGGAATTTTTTTCTTCTTTTTTTATTTCTTCAGTTGGTATAGTATTTGTTTCTTTAGATAAAATTTGTATCAAATCTTCTTTTTTTAGCTTTGAAATATTTTTAACTCCTTTTTCTTTTGCCATATCTTTTAATTCTGTAAGTGTTAGCCCCTCAAAATTCATAATTAAGCCCCCTAATATTTTATTAATTTATATAATTTAAAATCATTTGGAAATTTATTATAAGAATCTAAAAAAAATAGAAAATTTATAAAGTAGGCTTTTAAAGCAAAGCCTACTGCTTATTATTTGGTTTTGTCTATATATACTCTTTCATTTGGCAAATACATATCTAGTTTTTCTCTAGCAACATCTTCTATATATTCTTTCGAATTGATGTTATCTCTTTTAGCTGTTAAAGACTCTTGATATGCTAATTGCTTGTTTATTTGTTCTGTATAATATTCATTAGTATTTTTATATGAGTTTAAAGTTTTTTGTTGACCTATAAAAATATATAATACATAAGCAAAAATTGCTACAAATAATAGGTTTTTATAGATTTTTTTTGATTTTAAAAGTTTTTTCATCAGTAATTATCTCCAATTTATCCATAAAATATGTAAATTCAATACTTATAATATATATTTCAACAAAATTAAGTGAAATCCTTCTTAAATTCATTTTTTTTCTTTTTATTATGCAAAGATATAATTTTTTTCTTAAAATTTGACAAAGTTTTTCTTAGGTTAATAAATACAAATGATATTGGTGCTAAAAGTATTTTCCTTATAAATTTAAAAATATATTTTATAGGAATAACAAGAATATACTTAAATACTTGCTTTATTATTTTTACAATAAATAAATTTACTTTTATAAAAATTTTACTAAATAGCAACATATATAATGCTACCCCTATAAATACTCCTAAAAATATATAAGCTCTTAGTTCTCCATTATTAAATCTAAAAATTGAATATAGAAGAATTAATCCTGTAAAAACCCAAAAGAGTATATCTTGCAAATTTGTTTTAAAATCTGATGTTTTGAATGATTTTCGCATAATTCTAAAAATGTCAAATAGAATTCCAATAATTAATCCATTAAGTATAAAAATAAAAAATATATATGCTTGATTATTCAATATCTCACCTTATTTTATTTAAATATTTTTCCTATTAAGGAACCACCTTTTTTATCTGCTGATTTTTCGGAGTATGATAAATTAAATATATCCCCTTCAACAACGACTTCAGATGTGTCTATACTTAATTTATTAATTCTTAGATTTTCTCCTTTTACACTCAAAAGTCCTAATTCAGTTTCAACTATTACTATTTGATCATCAAAGCTTAAAACATCTAATACTCCAGAAATACTTAATTTTTCTCTATTCTCTAAAACTAGATTCTGAATAACATTTGTATTTAATGCTTTTCTTTCTTCTATTGCCATAAAACATCGACCTCCTAATAAAATCTTGGTACATAAATATATATATTCAGGTCTTGTCTAATTTAGAACGATAAAAACAAAAAAGAAGAGATTTTAAAATCTCTTCTTTAATATTAAATATTTAAATTCTAATGTCTGAAATGTCTCATTCCTGTAAATATCATAGTCATTCCATATTCATTACATTTATCTATTGATTCTTGGTCTCTTTTTGCTCCGCCTGGTTGTATTATAGCCGTTATTCCTGCTTCATGGGCTGCTTCTACACAGTCTGAGAATGGGAAAAATGCATCAGAGGCAAGTACTGCACCTTTTGTTACGCCTTCGCCTATTAATTCATTTGCGTGTTCTATTGATTGCTTTGTTGCCCAAATTCTATTTACTTGACCTGGTCCAATTCCTATTGATTGTTTATCTTTTCCAAGTGCTATTCCATTTGATTTAGTATATTTTACTATTTTCCAAGTAAATAACATATCTTCTAATTCTTTATCTGTTGGTTTTCTATCAGTTACTACTGTGTAATCGTCTAATAACTTAGAATCTATAGTTTGAAGTATTATTCCTCCATTTATTTTTTTAATATCATAAGAACCTTCTGGTTGTTTTACAGTAATGCTTGGTAATAAAAGTAATCTTAGATTTGGTTTTTGTTTTAATATTTCTAATGCTTTTTCTTCATATGATGGTGCAACGATAACCTCTAAAAAGATTTCCTTCATTTCGTTTGCCATTTTTTCTGTTATCTCTCTATTAGCGACTACTATTCCACCAAATATTGATGTTTTGTCTGCTTCAAATGCTTTTTTCCAAGCTTCATAAATATCTGTGCTACTACCTACTCCACATGGATTTCCATGTTTACATGCTACAACTGTTGGTTCGTCAAATTCTTTTAATAATTCCAAAGCTCCATTCGTGTCGTTTATATTGTTAAATGATAATTCTTTTCCGTTTAATTGTTTTGCAATTGTTAGAGAACCTTCGCATTTTCCAATTTCTTTATATAAAGCTCCTATTTGATGAGGGTTTTCTCCATATCTCATTTCTTGAACTTTTTCATACGTTAGAGTAAGTTCTTGAGGTAAACTTTCATCTTTTCTTTCTTGTTTTAAGTAATTACAAATCATTGCATCATAACTTGCTGTATGTTCAAAGACTTTATTCATTAAATAGAATTTTGTGTCTAAAGAAACTCTTCCATTTTCTTTTAATTCTGTTAAAACTTTTTCATAATCTTTTGGATCTGTTATTACTGTAACATCTTGATAGTTTTTAGCAGCACTTCTAAGCATTGTAGGACCACCTATATCTATATTTTCAACTGCTTCTTGTCTTGTTACACCTTCTTTTAATATTGTTTGCTTAAATGGATATAAATTAACTACAACAAAATCTATTGTGTCTACATTTAATTGTTTTAATTGCTCCATATGTTTTGGATTGCTTCTCATAGCTAAAATTCCTGCATGTACCTTTGGATGAAGAGTTTTTACTCTTCCATCTAGACATTCTGGAAATCCAGTTAAATCTGAAATTTCAATAGCTTTAACGCCTTCTTCTTTTAGTTTTTTATATGTACCACCAGTTGAAATTATTTCAATACCTAATTCTTCTAATTCTTTTGCAAATTCTACAATTCCTGTTTTATCAGAAACACTAATTAACGCTTTCAATACAAACAACCTCCTATTATTTTTTACTCCATCTTAAATAGCTTTCCATAAAGCCATTTAAATCTCCGTTCATTACAGCTTCAACATTTCCAACTTCATAATTCGTTCGATGATCTTTTACCATTGTATATGGACAAAATACATATGAACGAATTTGGCTTCCCCAAGCTATATCTTTTTGAACACCTTTTAAATCTTCTATCTTTTCTTTTTGTTCTCTTTCTTTTAATTCTAGAAGTTTAGATTTTAGCATTTTCATTGCAGTTTCTTTGTTTTGTATTTGGGACCTTTCTGATTGGCAAGAAACTACGATGTTTGTTGGAATATGAGTTATTCTAACTGCGGAATCAGTTTTATTTATATGTTGTCCTCCTGCTCCGAGATGCTCTATATGTGTCAATTCTTAAATCATCTGGATTTATATCTAATACTATATCTTCTGATATTTCTGGCAGTACTTCTAGCGAAGCAAATGAAGTATGTCTTCTACCTCCACTATCAAAAGGAGAAATTCTTACTAACCTATGTACGCCCATCTCTCCTTTTAAATACCCATATGCGTATTCACCTGAAATTAAGAATGTAACGCTTTTTATTCCTGCTTCATCACCTTCTAAGTAATCTAGTTCTTTTACGGTATAGTTATTACTAGAAGCCCATTTTGAATACATTCTATATAGCATTTGAACCCAATCTTGAGATTCTGTTCCCCCAGCCCCAGGATGAAGGGTAAGAATTGCATTGTTTTGATCATATTTTCCAGATAATAAGGTTTTTATTTCAAGTTCATTTAGTTCTTTTTCTACTTTTTTTGTAGCTTCTAGAACTTCCAAAGACATTTGTTCATCTGGTTCATCAATTAGTAATAATGACATTTCGTCTATATTATTTAATTCTTGCTCTAATTTTCTGAATGTTTCTACTTCATTTTTTAGTCTTTTTAGCTTTGTAACTATTGGTGTAGACATTGTTGGATTGTCCCAGAAATTAGGGGCATTAACCTTTTGCTCAAGTTCGTTTATTTCTAATTGAATTTTAGATATGTCAAAGTGAATCACCAATCTTTTTTAAATTTTCTTTTAATGCTGTGATTTTAAACTTGTTTTCTTCTAACTCTAACATTATTCACTCTCCATTCTAATCTTTTAAAACATCATTCACAAAGTCTACTAATCCTTCTGGCATTTTTATTGTAACATTAACGCCATTTGAACTATATGAACAGTAATCATCTAAACCATTTTGTAAAGATAATGTTATGCCATTTTGCAAATCAATTTCTACATCTGTTTTTATACCAAGACCTTTTGTTGTTTCGTCTTGTTCTAAAGAAATATTGTTGCATATTTCTGAAAGACTGTTTATATCTTTCTTTTTCTTTAATTCAATCTCTTTTTCGATTACTGATTCTTCAGTATTTTGCTGATTTTGAGCATATTTTATTATCTTGATATTTTTGGCACTGTCATTATTTTTGTTTTTCTTTGAAGCTATAGCAAAACCTATTGCAAGACCTATTACCAAAACAGAAATGACAATTGCTACAATATAAATTATTGTGCTTTTTTTCATAATTTGGCACCTCCTTTTTTTGTCTAATTTCAGATTTATTCATAATCTACAACGTTTATCCAATTACTTAAAAATTCTTGTTCTTCTTCTTTTCCTTTAGTCATTTGAGTTGCTGCAACTATTGGTATCCATCTTTGAATATTAGTTTTTTCTATTCCGGATTTTTCTGAAAATAGATTAATATATTTTTCTGCTAGTTCATTTTTTCCTTCTATAGAGAACAACAAAAATGTTCTAGCTGCATCTGCTGAAGCATTTCCTTGTGTTACGTGTGACCAGTCTATTACATATACTTCACCATCATCTTTTATAATTACATTGCTTGGATTAAAATCTCCATGGCATAATTTTGTATGATTTTTCATTCCTTCTAGTCTTTGCATTAGTTCATATTTTGTATTTTCATCTATATTTATTGCATTGCTTAATTTTCTTCTGAATTTATCTTTTATTCTGTTTAGTAAAGGTACTGAATTTGATAGTATTTTCATTTGAGTATCAACAAAAAGGTTTAAATACTCTTCCTCTTTTTCTGGATGTTCTTCCATTAGTTTATTTAGAGGTATACCTTCTATATGCTCTGAAACTAGTCCCCATCTCCCATCTATTTTTGTTACTTCTAGTAACTTAGGTACATTTAAAGCTGTTCCCTCCTCTACTCTGGCTTGATTTAAAGCTTCATTAAGTATATCTGCTTTTGAGTAGTTTTCTACAAATAATTTAATAGTTTTATCACTATCTTTATAAACAGTTTTGGTTTTTCTTTCTGCTATTGGATTATCTAGATTATAATGCATATTTATCATCCTTTCTTTTGAAATTATTCTTTTCCATAATAAGCTTTTAGATACATTTCTTTTATTTCACTTATTAATGGATATCTTGGGTTTGCACCTGTACATTGGTCATCAAATGCTTGCTCTGACATTTCATCTAATCTATCCAAGAAATCTTTTTCATCAATGCCATAATCTTTAATAGTTTTCTTAATTCCTATTTTTTCTTTTAATTCATTAATTGCTTTTATTAGGTTATTCAAGCTTTCTTCATCATTTGCTCCACCAAGTCCTAAAGCTTCTGCAACTTCTGCATATCTTCTTAAAGTATGTGGATGGTCATATTGTGGGAATGTTCCCATTTTTGTTGGTACTTCAGCACTATTAAATTTTAAAACATAATCAATCATTAATGCGTTTGCAATTCCATGAGGTATATGATGAAAAGCACCAAGTTTATGTGCCATAGAATGGCATACTCCTAAAAAAGCATTTGCAAAAGCCATACCAGCCATTGTAGCTGCATTTGCCATTTTTTCTCGTGCTTCTGGGTCATTTGCTCCGTTTTCATAAGCTCTTGGTAAATATTTAAATATATTCTTTAAAGACTCAATAGCTAGTCCATCTGTATATTCAGTAGCCATCATTGAAGCATAAGCCTCCAAGCAGTGTGTAACAGCGTCTATACCAGATGCTGATGTTAATCCTTTTGGAGCATTCATCATCATATTACAATCAACTATTGCCATTTTTGGTAATAATTCATAATCTGCTAAAGGATATTTTGTTCCTGTTTTTTCATCTGTTATAACTGCAAAAGGTGTAACTTCTGAACCAGTACCTGCTGATGTTGGAACTGCTATAAAATAAGCTTTTTCACCCATTTTAGGGAATGTGTAAACTCTTTTCCTTATATCCATAAATCTCATTGCCATGTCTAAGAAGTCAACTTCTGGATGTTCATACATAACCCACATAATTTTACCAGCATCCATTGCACTACCACCACCAACAGCAATTATTGCATCAGGTTTAAATTCATTCATTGCTCTTGTTCCTTCTATTGCACAAGCAAGTGTTGGATCTGGTGCTACATTTGAAAATGTTGTATGTGCTATTCCTAATTCATCTAATTTATCTGTTATTGGTTTTGTATAACCATTTTCAAATAAGAATGTATCTGTTACTATAAATACTTTTTTCTTATCCATTACATTTTTTAATTCTTCTAAGGCTACAGGTAAGCAACCTCTTTTTATATATACCTTCTCAGGTGCTCTAAACCAAAGCATATTTTCTCTCCTTTCGGCAACTGTTTTTATATTTAATAAATGTTTTATTCCAACGTTTTCTGATACTGAGTTTCCTCCCCAAGAACCACAACCAAGTGTTAAAGATGGAGCTAATTTAAAGTTATATAAATCTCCTATTCCTCCTTGTGATGATGGAGTATTTATAAGTACTCTACAAGTTTTCATATTGCTATAAAATTCTTCTGTTTTTTCTTTTTGTGTAAGTGTATTTATATATAATGATGAAGTATGCCCTAATCCTCCATCTGCTATAAGTTGTTTTGCTTTAGCTAAAGCATCTTCAAAATCTTTTGCTTTATACATTGCTAAAACTGGCGATAATTTTTCGTGTGCAAATTCTTCTGATAGGTCTACACTTTCTACTTCACCTATTAGTATTTTTGCTGTTTCTGGTACTTCTACTCCTGCAAGTTTAGCAATATTATAAGCAGATTGTCCAACTATTTTTGCATTTAATGCACCATTTATAATTATTGTTTTTCTTACTTTTTCTATTTCTTCACTATTTAATATATAGCAACCTCTTTTTGCAAATTCTGCTTTTACTGCGTCATATACTTTATCTAATACAATTACAGATTGTTCAGAAGCGCATATCATACCATTATCAAATGTTTTTGAATGTATAATTGAGTTTACTGCTAATATAATATCAGCACTTTCATCTATAATTGCTGGTGTATTTCCTGCACCAACTCCAAGTGCTGGCTTTCCACTTGAATAAGCAGATTTAACCATACCAGGTCCACCTGTTGCTAATATTGTATCTACTGATTGCATTAATGTATTTGTAAGTTCTAGTGAAGGAACATCTATCCATCCTATAATTCCTTCTGGAGCTCCCGCTTTTACTGCTGCTTCTAGAACAACTTTTGCAGCCGCTATTGTTGAAGCTTTAGCTCTTGGATGAGGGCTTATTATAATTCCATTTCTTGTTTTTAAACAAATTAATGTTTTGAATATTGCTGTTGATGTTGGGTTTGTTGTTGGTATAACTGCCCCAATTACTCCAATTGGTTCTAACACTTTTTTTATGCCATAATAGTTATCTTCTTCAACAACTCCAACTGTTTTTTCATTTTTGTATTTGTTATAAATATATTCAGCAGCATAATGATTTTTTATAATTTTGTCTTCTACTACTCCCATACCAGTTTCTTCTACTGCCATTTGTGCAAGAGGTATTCTTGCTTGATTTGCTGCAATTGCAGCAGCTTTAAAGATTTGGTCAACCTTTTCTTGTGAAAATTTTGAGAATTCTTCTTGTGCTTTTCTAACTCTTGTAATCGTATTTTGTAAACTCTCAATACTATCTACGACTTCATATTTTTCAGCCATTTTTTGCCTCCTTAAAATTGTTTATAATATAACTATTAGTATATCTCAAATTTATATAATAATATACTTTTTAACCGATTACATATTAACATATACATACTTCTTTTTCAATATTTTTTTTGCATATTTAAACTAAAAAATAATAAAAAACAAGCCAATAAATATCGACCTGTTTACTCATATTTAAATAATACTTTAGCCTTGCCATCTTTAACGTTAATCTCACTAATTGCACCATTTACTATTGTTAAGCAAGGTGCTTTATGAGAAATATCTGCATCATAAATAACTGGGATATTAAGCCCTTTTAATATGCTATCTTCTAAACATGATTTTACATCATAATCGTAGCACGATACATCAACTCCAAATCTTCCAAAAACTATTCCTTTTGTATATTTAAAGTATCCTAATTCGTTCATTTTCCATAATACTCGAATAGTTTCTTCTTTTGATAATTCGCAATTATCAAAATACCAAATTATTCCGTCATTTTTGTATTTTTCATTAAAGTCATTTATTCCGTCATATTTGGTTCCAGCAAGAGTTGAAATTATATCAAAACATCCACCTATAATTCTTCCTTTTATAGTTACTGGCTCATCATCCAAGGTTTTCCAATATACTTTTTCTGTTAGATTGTAATTTTCTAAGCCTGTTTTTTTCTCTACATATTCATTTTCGTATAAATCATAATTGTGTTCTTCTTTTAAATTACCTTTTAGGAATTCTAAGAAATTTATTTGACTTTGATGAAGTGTCTCGGATCCAAATGAAGTAAAGTTCTGCCCATAAACAGTTGCAATATCACATTTTGTTGTTATTGGATATAACAATCCTGTTGGGTCAGAAAATCCTGCTATAAATTTAGGATTTTCTTTTATTAAGTCAAAGTCTATATATGGTAATATTTCAACTAAAAATTCTCCACCTGCAGCACAGAAAATCATGTTTATGTCTTTATTACTAAACATATCATTTATTTCTTTTGCTCTTTCTCTTGCTGTTGCACTTCTTCCTTTTTCAGATTTTAAAAGATTTTCTGATAAAATCAATTTGTATCCCAATTTTTCTAATGTTTTTTTAGCATTTAAGGATTTATTTATTCTTTCTGCACAGTCTGCTCCAGCAGATGGAGCAGGAACACCTATGCAATCATTTTCTTTAATAAAACTAGGATATATCAAATTATTCACCTTTCTTTAACACATTATTTACCACAACAATTTTTATATTTTTTACCGGCTGCCGGCAAGGACATGGGTCATTTCTGCCAACTTTTGGTCCTTCATTCGTAACAGGTGTATGTGAAACTTCTTTTGATTCTTGAGGTGTAGAATTTTTTAATGCATTTACTGCTTGTTCAAGTCCTTGACTTGTTATTTTTACAGTTTGTTTTCTTTCAACATTATTAACTCTATTTATATTTAGTAAAATTTTTACTACGTCATGCTTAATGTCATTAACCATTTTGTCAAACATATCAAATCCTTCAATTCTGTATTGAACTACTGGATCTTTTTGACCATATGCACGAAGACCAATACCGTCTTTTAATTCATCCATTGCATCTATATGATCCATCCATTTTTGATCTACTACTTTTAGCATAACAACTCTTTCAACTTCGCCAATTTCATTTTGTCCAATTTCTTCTGCTTTTTTATCATAATTTTGTAATGCTTTTTCTTTTAATTCATCTGTTATTTCTTGAACATCTAAATGCTTTTTAGATAAAGATTCTAAGTCATTTACATTAAATATTGTTTTTATTTCTTGTAATAATCCTTCTTTATTTACATCTTCTCCATTTCCAACATATTCTTGAATTGTTTCTTCTGCCACGCTATTGATCATGTGTAATATATTTTCGTGAATATTCTCTCCATCTAAAACTTGTTTTCTTTGTTTGTAGATTATTCCTCTTTGAGTATTCATAACATCATCATATTGAAGTACATGCTTACGAATACTAAAGTTCTTTCCTTCAACTTTCTTTTGTGCTGATTCAACAGCTCTTGAAAGTATTCCCATTTCTAATGGCATATTTTCATCTGCACCTAATGTGTTATATACTGATGTTACCATGTCTCCACCAAATATTTTCATTAGGTCATCATCTAGTGCAATATAAAATCTTGATTCTCCTGGGTCTCCTTGACGTCCACTACGTCCACGAAGCTGATTGTCTATTCTTCTTGATTCGTGTCTTTCTGTACCTATAATTTTTAGTCCACCTGCATCTACAACTTTTTGCTTTTCTTCTTTTATTTCATTATCAAATCTTTGTTCTAATTTACTAAAAGTTTCTCTTGCTTTTAATATTTCCTCATCTTCTGTTTCGTTATGTGTTGTTGATTGTTCTATTAATTCTTCTGAAAATCCTTGTTTTTTCATTTCTTGTTTTGCCAAGAATTCACTATTACCGCCAAGCATAATATCAGTACCACGACCAGCCATGTTTGTTGCTATTGTAACGGCACCAAATTTACCAGCTTGTGCAATAATTTGAGCTTCTTTTTCATGGTATTTAGCATTTAATACTTCATGCTTTATTCCCTCTCTTTTTAATATGCTACTTAATTTTTCGGATTTCTCTATTGAAACAGTACCAACTAGCACTGGTTGACCCTTTTCATGGCTTCTTTTAATATCTTCTACTACTGCTCTAAATTTAGCATTTTCATTTTTATATATAACATCATTATTATCAATTCTTATCATTGGTTTATTTGTAGGAATTGATATTACGTCTAAATTATATATTTCTCTAAATTCAGATTCTTCTGTCATAGCTGTACCAGTCATACCTGATAATTTATCATACATTCTAAAATAGTTTTGGAATGTAATTGTTGCAAGAGTTTTAGACTCATTTGCAATTTTAACATGTTCTTTTGCTTCTATTGCTTGATGAAGACCATTACTGTATCTTCTTCCATACATAATTCTTCCTGTAAACTCGTCAACTATTAATACTTCTCCATCTTTAACTATGTAGTCAATATCTTTTTTCATAATTCCATGAGCATGTAATGCTTGATTAATATGATGAACTATATCAGAATTATCTAAATCATTTAGATTTTCTAATTTAAAATAATCTTCAGCTTTCTTGATACCTTTTTGAGTTAATGTTGCTGATTTTGCTTTTAAATCTACTATATAATCATATTTTTCATTATCTTCTTCTTGATCAAAATCTTTAATATCTTCTTCTACTAATACTTTTGATTTTAACCTTTTTACAAAATCATCTGCTTGTGAGTATAGAACAGAAGATTCTGCTGCTGTACCAGATATAATTAAAGGTGTACGTGCCTCATCAATTAAGATACTATCTATCTCATCTACAATTGCATAATTTAATGGCCTTTGAACCATATCATTTTTATATATAACCATATTGTCTCTTAAATAATCAAAACCATATTCGTTATTTGTACCATAAGTAATATCACTGTTATATGCTTTTTGCTTTTGCTCACTGTTCATGCCAGCAATTACAAGTCCAACAGATAGTCCTAAAAACTTATATAGTTTTCCCATCCATTCACTATCTCTTTTTGCTAAGTAATCATTTACAGTTACAACATGAACACCTTTTCCTGTTAGTGCATTTAAATATACAGGAAGTGTTGCAACTAAAGTTTTACCTTCACCAGTTTTCATTTCTGCAATTCTTCCTTGATGAAGAATAATTCCACCTATCAACTGAACATCAAAATGACGCATACCTAAAACTCTTTTAGAAGCTTCTCTAACTACTGCAAAAGCTTCTGGTAATATATCATCTAAAGTTTCTCCTTCATTTAACCTTTTTTTGAACTCTTGTGTCTTACCTGTTAGTTCTTCATCAGAAAGTTTTGATATTTCTGGTTCTAGTCCATTTATTTTATCTACTATTGGCATTACTCTTTTTACTTCTTTTTCACTATATGTGCCAAAAATTTTGCTAAATAAACCCATTTAATTTCCTTCTTTCAATTAATGTGTATGATGTGGCAAACTGAGTTTACCATACATTTAAATAATATATCATGAACTGTAATATATTGCAAGAATTTAACATAGAATTTAATTAGATAAATTGAAAGGACTGATATCATGTTTGTATGGAATATTAAATTAAATGGGAAAAAACTAGTAAAGATATTTCTTGTTATTATAACAATTGCAATAACAATATATTTTGCAATTTCTGCATATATGATTTATAGCAATAGTTTTAAAGTAAAAGATGAAGTAAATAGTTCCAACATGATTAATATTTCTAATAATAATTATACTAACATTCTAAAGTCTGTACATGATGATATAGATTCTTATGTAGGTAAAGAAATATGCTTTTCTGGATATATTTATAGGTTGATAGATTTCAAAGAAACAGAATTTGTCCTTGCACGAGATATGATAATTAGTTCAGATATGCAAACATTAATTGTTGGTTTTTTGTGTGATTGCAAAAATGCCCAAAATTTTGCTGATAATTCTTGGGTCGAAATAAAAGGTGAAATTACAAAAGGTTCATATCATGGTGATATGCCAATAATTAAAATAAAAGAGATCAAACAAATAGAAAAGCCAAAAGATAATATTTATGTTTATCCTCCTGATGATACATATGTTCCTACTTCTGCTGCGTTTTAAATGAGAGGCACCTGCCTCTCATTATTTTCTATCTAATATAGTTTTAACTATTCCATTATCTATCATAGTTTCAAATACATTCTGTAAAATTATTAATACTATTGGGCCAATAAATAGTCCTATTATTCCAGAAAACTTGAACCCTGTATACATTGCTATTAATGTAAATACTGGATGTATTCCTATATTATTTCCAACAACTCTTGGCTCCAACAATTGATGAACCACGAGTATTATCACATACAAAGCAAATATTGCAATACCCAATTTTAAATCTCCATTTACAGCAGATATAATAGCCCATGGAATCATTACAGTTCCCGAGCCAAGTATAGGAAGTGCATCTACAAAACCTATTCCGAAGTGCAGACAAAAAAGGATAAGGAACATTTAAGCCACAAATTTTAAAGATATACAATCCTATCAATACCTCTATAAAAGATATAAGTATTAAAGTAGCTTCAGCTTTTAGGTATCCTCCTAATGTAGCTATTAATTTTTTCAGATGCATTCCAAATTTTTTTACCCATAGTTTTGGAAAATGATGTTCTAGTTGATCTAACATATACAATTTATCTGCACACATAAAATATGTTGAGAGTATTGTAATTACAATGTATATTCCTATTATTGGAAGAGAAGTTATGTTTTGAAGTATTGAAGTTAAAAAATTACTTATCCATTTTGTTAAGAATTCTAAAAAATTACTAGTTGCATTTTGAACTATTGAAATTACTTGCTTTGGTATTTTTACTTTTTCAAAATCTATGTTATTTATATATCTTTGAATTTGAATATATATTTTTTCTATATATATATTCAAACTTTGAAGTAAATTAGAAGACTCTGTAATTAGAGTAATTACTCCCCAACTAATCAAGGCTATTAGAATTGTAAAAATACACACTAAAACAATTATAGCGCTTGTTTTTCTTGTTAATTTTGTTTTATTATTTATAAATTTAATGAGGGGCTCTATTAATAAGGATATAATAAAACCAATTAAAAAAGGCATATAAAATAAAGCTAATTTAAAAGATAAATAAATTGCTACAAGTGTAAGAATCAGTATTAGTACTTTCTTTATAACTTTTGTAAAATAGCTCATATCAACTACCAAAATTTAATCACATCCTTACAATAGCTTGTACTATAATTATATGTAAAATATAGGTAATTATGCACAGAAATTGAAGCTTCACGAAGTGTGAAGTGAAAGGTGAAATTTCACTTCACACCTCACACTTTATTTTAGTTTAAAAATATCTTGGCCTTGGTGGTGGTCCCATTGGAGGTCTTGGTGGTCTATTAGGTGGTGGCATTCCTGGCCCTGGACCCATTGGTGGCCTTCCTCCTCCTGGTGGAAATGGTGGTCTAACAGGTGGCCTATTAGGTCTTCCCCATTCTCTTAATAATAAAATTCTTATTAAATCTCTAAGTAAAAAATTGTTTTGTCTAGTTTCTCTTGTTTGTTGTTCAGGTTCTTTTGCATTTGGATTTATTACATCTCCATTTTTTAGTTGAACCTCTGCACGCTGTCCTATTTGTTGGTCTTCTGGTTCAACGTTTCTATATATTTCATCTGTCATTTGTTCTAATAAATCTTTTGTAATTTCACGGTTAGAATTCATATTACAAGTCTTGCACACCATTGGATATATAATTCTATATATTTCTGGATAAAATGCCGTTAAATCTTGTGCTGGTCGTTCTGCAATGGGCATTTCATCTGTATAAGTATACATATCTTCTTGTGCATCTGTATATGTATAGTTCCTTTCCGGGTATGGAGAATATCCAAGTACATTTCTCATGTATTCTTCATAGTTTTGATAATTCATTACTAAACCTCCTTTTTTGCATGTTATATTATATGCAGAAGGTAAATTTTTATTGCAAAAAAACAAAGATTATATTTGATATAATCTTTGTTTTTTGTAATATATTTTAATTTTGAATATAAATACAAATTACAGTTTATTTACTATTTGTTTAAATTTGTTTCCTCTTTCTTCAAAGTTTTTAAACATATCAAAGCTTGCACTTGCTGGTGAAAATAGCACCACATCACCTTTTTTGCTTACTTCTTTTGCTTTATTTACTGCTTCTTCTAATGTATTTACCTTATATATTGGTAGATCTTTTTTTATAAATTTTAATTCATATGTTACTGCACTATATATTTTGTTTGCTGTTTGGCCTAGTAATATTAATGCTCCAACATTTTCTACAATTGGTTTTGCAATTGGTGTATAATCTAAATGCTTATCATATCCACCTGCTATTAGAACTATATTCTCATCAAAAGAATTCAATCCAGCTATTGTTCTTGTTGGGCTAGATGCTATTGAATCATTGTACCATTTTGCTCCATTTATTTCTTTTACAAATTCTAATCTATGTTCTACTCCTGAGAATTCACTTACAGCCTTTGCTTGTATTTCTGGACTCACAAATCTTTTTGTCGCAGCTACTGCAGCACATATATTTTCAGCATTATGTACTCCTCTTAGTTTTATATTTTTAGTATTTACTATATGTCTTCTAAGACCATTTTCACAATCTTTTATAATTCCATCATCTAAGATAATACCATTATCTAGTTTTTCCTTACTACTAAAATATACAACATTTCCTTTTGCTTCTTTTGCAAAATTTCTTGTTATATCATTATCATAATTCAATACAAGTAAATCACTTTCATTTTGCATTTTGAATATATTTGCTTTTGCTTCTTTATATTCATCGTAAGATTTATGTATATCTAAGTGATTTGGTGTAACATTTGTAATTACCGCAATCTGTGGGCTTACTTTCATTGTCATTAATTGAAAACTGCTTAGTTCTAACACAACATAGTCTTCTGGCTTCATATCTTTTATTTTTGTAAATAGTGGAATTCCAATGTTTCCACCTAGATAGCAATTCAATCCTTTTTCTTTTAAAATTTGATATATTAATGATGTAGTTGTTGTTTTTCCGTCGCTTCCTGTTATGCCAATGGTTGTACCTGGACACATTTCCAATACTAGTTCTATTTCAGAAGTAAGTAATGCACCTCTTTTTACTTCTGCTTCTATTTGAGGTGTATCTGGCCTACAAGAAGGGCTTCTGAATATTACATCAAATCCTACTAGTTTATTTAAATAGTTTTCTCCAAAGAAAAATTTTAGTTTGTATTCATAAATTTTGTCCAATATAGTTTTATCTAAGCTTTCTGCATCTTTATTATTGAACAATGTTATATTTGCTCCTAATTTATATAATTCATCTATTAAAGGAATATTGCTTACTCCTAAGCCAATTATTGCAACTTTTTTTCCTTTTATGTAATTATTAAATTCTTCTAATTTTTTATTTACAAATTTCATAAAATCTCTCCTTTATATTTTTTATTACATCCTGCTTTTTCTCTAATTTGTTCTTTCCACCTGGATGTATCATATAGTCGAAACATTTATTTTCTTTGCTATTATATATAGCAAAATATACGGTATTTAATTCATCACTATTATTTTTTAAATCTTTTTTTCCTAATTGACCTGTTATTCCTATTCCCCAGTCTGATTTTGCAAAATTTGAAATAGTTTTTGCCATTTCTTTTGCTACGTTTGTGCTATATACAGTATATTCATCTATTATTTTTTTGTTTACTCCAAAGTATTCTTTCCATTCGTTTGAGTATGTTATAAGTCCTAAACTAAAAATATTACTTGATCCATCTATGTTAGTTATTTCACTTGCAAGCATTCCTCCTGTGCATGATTCCATGCATGAGATTGTTTGATTTTTATTTTTTAAAATTTCTACTATTTTTTTCATTTTTTTACCTCTTTAAAATTATATAACAAAATATCATATTTAACAATTTTTATTAGAATATTTTTTGTATTTTCGAAAATAATATTAATGTAAAATTAATTTGGAGGTGTTTTTATGTCAAAGAAAAATAAAGAAAATAAAGAAAATAAACAAAACAAGGAAAACAAAAACAACAATAGAAATGAAAGAATAGACAATAATAATTGCAAATAATATAATATGTAAAAGAGCAAGATTAATTTAAAATTTAAATCTTGCTCTTTTACATATTATCTATCCATTCCATGTTTAGGATTATCGCAAAATGATGGTCTATCATTTTCTCCCCAAGCTTTATGTACATCTATAAAACTAGTATTGTCTACATTCTTATTTGATTCACTAAAACTTATGTGATGTCCTATCATTTTTTCAAAATTTTCTAAATTTAATTTTTTTCCGTTGTAAACTCCTGTTTTTTCGTTACCATCAAAATCTAAAAAAGTTAACTTTATTCCATTTTCAGCCTCTTCTACTCTAATTAATTTTGCTTGTGACATAATGTATTGCCTCCTAATTTTTTTCTAATTATATAATATTAAACTGGTTATGTCAATCTTATGGCTCTAAATATTTTTTTAAAAATTTTCCTGTATATGATTTGTCATTTTTTATTATTTGCTCAGGTGTTCCTGTTGCAATTATCTCTCCTCCATTGTCTCCGCCTTCTGGTCCTAAGTCTATAATATAGTCTGCTGTTTTTATTAAATCTAAATTATGTTCAATTACTACAATAGTATTTCCTGTATCTACTAGTCTTTGCAAAATATCTACTAGTTTATGGACATCTGCTATGTGAAGTCCAGTTGTAGGCTCATCTAATATATATAAAGTTTTTCCTGTTGGTCTTTTAGAAAGCTCTGTAGCTAATTTAATTCTTTGTGCTTCTCCTCCTGAAAGTGTTGTTGATGGTTGTCCAAGTTTAATATAACCAAGTCCTACATCGTATAGTGTTTGAATTTTTTGTTTAATTTTAGGTATATTTGCAAAAAATTCTAAAGCTTCTTCTACTGTCATTTCTAGTATGTCTGATATGCTTTTTCCTTTGTATTTCACTTCTAATGTTTCTTTATTATATCTTTTTCCTTTACATACTTCACATGGTACATAAACATCTGGTAAGAAGTGCATTTCTATTTTTAAAACTCCATCACCTTGGCAAGCCTCACATCTTCCTCCTGCAACATTAAAACTAAACCTTCCTTTTTGATATCCTCTTAATTTTGCTTCATTTGTATTTGCAAATATGTCTCTTATATAGTCAAACACACCAGTATATGTTGCTGGGTTAGAACGAGGAGTTCTACCTATTGGTGATTGATCTATATTTATTATCTTATCTATATTTTCTATTCCAACTATTTCTTTGCATTTTCCACCTTTTTCTGATGAACCATATAATTTTTTTGCTAAATTTTTATATAATACTTCATTTATAAGTGAACTTTTGCCAGACCCTGAAACACCTGTTACGCATGTGAATACACCTAGTGGTATTTTTACATCTAAGTTTTTAAGGTTATTTTCTTTTGCGCCTTTAATTGTAATAGAAACTGGCTTTGCTTTTCTTCTTTTTTTAGGTACTGGTATTTTCTTTCTTCCGCTTAAATACTGACCAGTAATAGAATTTGGAACATTTTTTATCTCTTCTGCAGTTCCTTGAGCTATTACATTTCCTCCATGTACACCTGCGCCTGGTCCTATATCTATTACCATATCTGCAGCATACATTGTATCCTCATCATGCTCTACTACAATTACAGTATTTCCTAAATCTCTTAATCTTTTTAATGTTGCTAAAAGCTTATCATTATCTCTTTGATGTAATCCAATACTTGGTTCATCTAATATATATAGCACTCCTGTTAATCCTGAACCAATTTGTGTTGCTAAACGAATCCTTTGAGCTTCTCCTCCTGATAATGTTCCGGCTGACCTAGAAAGTGTTAAATATTCCAAACCTACATCTATTAAGAACTGAAGTCTTGCATCTATCTCTTTCAAAATTTGCTCTGCTATCATTTTTTTCGTTTTGCTTAATTGCAAGTCATTTAGGTATTTTTTTATTTTATTTATTGGCATATCTGTTAATTCTTGAATATTCTTTGTTCCAACAGTTACAGCCAAACTTTCTTTTTTTAATCTTGCTCCATTACAGCTATCACAATGACTGTTACTCATATACATTTCGTAAAAGTCTCTCATACCTTGTGATTTTGTTTCTCTGTAACGTCTATCTAGTGTTGGTATTACACCTTCAAATGGTGCAGTAAATTTTCTTGTTCCTGCAGCTGACTGATATTCAAAATCTATTTCTTCTGTTCCTGTTCCATATATTATTTTATTTAAAAATTCCTTTGGTAATTTTTTTATTGGAACATCTTTTATTTTTACGCCATAATGTTTTGCAATACTTTCAAAATACATTTTAGCCATAGTATCGCCTTTTTTCATAGTGCTAGCTCCAAATGCTTTTACACCATCATATAATGTTTTATTTTTATCAGGAATTATTAAATCTTCATCCATTTTCATTAAATATCCAATTCCCAAGCATTCTGGGCATGCCCCAAATGGATTGTTAAAAGAGAACATTCTTGGAGACAATTCTTCAAAACTAATATTACAATCTGGACACGCATAATTTTGGCTATACAAAACATCCCTAGTTTCTGTGGTTCCGCCTATTCCAACTAGTACAAGATTATTTGCATATTTAAATGCAGTTTCAACACTCTCTGTTAATCTGCTCCTAATATCATCTTTTATAACTAATCTATCCACTATTATATCTATATTGTGTTTTTTCTTTCTGTCTATTTCTATGTCGTCTGTTAATTCATAAATTTGACCGTCTACTCTTACTCTAACAAATCCCTCTTTACTAAAGTCTTCTAAAAGTTTTGTATACTCACCTTTTCTACCTCTTACCACAGGAGCAAAGACTTGTATTTTTGTTCCTTCTTCTAATTCCATAAGAGAATCTACAACTTGGTCTATTGTTTGCTTTTCTATTTTTTTGCCACAATTAGGACAATGTGGTACACCAATTCTTGCATATAGCAAACGAATGTAATCATATATTTCTGTTACTGTTCCAACTGTAGAACGTGGGTTTTTAGAAGTTGTTTTTTGATCTATTGAGATTGCTGGTGATAGTCCCTCTATTAACTCTACATTTGGCTTTTCCATTAGACCTAAGAATTGTCGTGCATAACTAGACAAACTCTCTACATACCTTCTTTGTCCTTCTGCATATAATGTATCAAAGGCAAGAGAAGATTTTCCGAGAACCAGAAAGTCCTGTTATTACAATTAATTTATCTCTTGGAATTGTTAAATTTATATTTTTTAAGTTATGCTCTTTAGCACCTTTTATTATTATACTATCGTTCATCTCTCGTATCCTCATTTCTATTTTTTTGAATTAAATATTGATTTAATCTATCAAGTCCATCTATTATTCCTTCTATGTCAGTGCTTTCACTAGTAAAAGTTGCTATTTTTTTAACTGCTTTTCTGCTGTTATCTGGGCAAATAGAGTATCCTCTAGAATTCTTTCTAATATAATCTATTGCTCTAAAATCGTTTCTTCCATTGCCTGCATATATGCAAAAATCTAAATTGTTAATTCCTCTAATCCATTTTTCTACATATTCTAGTTTTCCTTGTGCTGCAATGTCATAAGCATCTTTTGTTGCTCTTTCAGGAAATGGAGCGATTCGATCATAAGTATTTTCTTCTTGACTTATTCCTGCAGGATAGCTGGCAGTTGCACCTTGAATGTCTCTTATAAATGTTCTTTTTTCTCTATTATATTTTGCTATATATGTGTCTAATTTATCTAGGACTTTTTCCATTATATCTAAAGGAATTGGAGATAATAAATGCATATAAACTGTTGATTTAGTAGTTTGTTGTATTTTATTTATCTGATCAAAAAATCTAAAAAGCTTTCTGGCATCTAAAGTGCCATTTTTTTCATTTAATAGTGTTCCCTCTAAGTCACAAAACATTAAAATAACTTTATTATTATTCATAAAATACCTCTTTTCGGATAATTAATTTATAAGCAATGTTAACATAAATATTTTATCATAGTTTGTTTGTATTTTCTACAATTTTATTTATAATTTGACAAATTCGTTGATTTATTTTACATAATGTGTTAGAATTTTAGTATGGCAATATTAATATGGTATTTGTAAATTCTATTACCTAATTTGCCAAAAAAGTTGAGCAAGAACCATTTTTTTGGAGGTATTTATTACAATGGATTTTCCAACCCGTTCTGAAAAAAGAGAAGCTCTACTTATTCAATCTGCTGAAAGAGGTGAATTTTCTCGGAGAGATTGCCTGTATTTGGCAGAAATAAGAAAGCTTGAAAAAGATGGATTCACAGTTCATGTGAGTTCGCCCTTTGACGAAAGCAGGAAATTGTTTAACGCTACTATTTCCTGGGGAAATGCATACAAAAATGTTATTCCGTATTTGGTTTATTCATATACTAACGGATTGATTAACACATTTCCTGAATCCCAAATATCTACTTTTGCACAGAAACTTTATGTTACTGCCAAAAGAGCTAACACTTTTTAAAATTTGTTAGTACCGTAAGAACACACTAGCTTGCTCAGCTTTTTCCCCTTCTTCCTGTAAGAGGGGGTTTTCTTTTTTACTTTTTTCTATAATAGCTTTTCCAACTCTTTAATTTTATCTCTTAGCTCTGCTGCTTTTTCAAATTCCATATTAGCAGCATGTTTTAACATTTCATCTGTTAATTTTTTGATTATATCTTCTACACTCTCATCTTTTTGAATTTCATATTTTGAACTTACATCTTCTACAATAGTTGCTTTTATAGCTTCTCTTACAGATTTTTTAATTGTTTGTGGTACAATATTATGTTCTTTATTGTATGCTTCTTGAATTATTCTTCTTCTATTTGTTTCTGTTATTGCCTTTTCCATGCTTTCTGTAAGTTCATCTGCATACATTATTACTTTTCCTTCTGAATTTCTTGCTGCTCTTCCTATTGTTTGTATTAAAGAACGTTCACTACGAAGGAATCCTTCTTTGTCTGCATCTAATATTGCAACAAGTGAAACCTCCGGAATATCTAAACCTTCTCTTAAAAGGTTAATTCCAACTAAAACATCAAACTCTCCCAGTCTTAAATTTCTTATTATTTCCATTCTTTCAAGAGCTTTTGTATCTGAATGCATATAATTTACTTTTATATCTAAACTTTTTAGATAAGCTGTTAAATCTTCTGCTTGTTTTTTTGTAAGTGTTGTAACTAGTACCCTTTCTTTTTTCTTTTCTCTTATTCTTATTTCATTAATTAAATCATCTATTTGATTTTCTACTGGTTTTACTTCTATTTTTGGATCTAGTAATCCTGTAGGTCTAATAATCTGTTCAACTATATTTCCTTTTGATTTTTCTTTTTCGTAATCAGCTGGTGTTGCGCTTACAAATACACATTGATTAATTTTTTGTTCAAATTCATTGAATTTAAGAGGTCTGTTATCAAATGCTGATGGTAATCTAAAGCCATAATTAACCAATGATTCTTTTCTTGCTCTATCTCCATTATACATTGCTCTTACTTGTGGTATTGTAGCATGTGATTCATCTATAAATAAAAGAAAATCATCTGGGAAGTAATCAAATAAAGTGTATGGTGCAGAACCTGGCTTTCTTCCACTTATGTGTCTTGAATAATTTTCTATTCCTTGACAAAATCCAGTTTCTATAAGCATTTCTATATCAAAATTTGTTCTTTCTTCTATTCTTTGTGCCTCTATTAATTTATTTTGTGATTTAAAATATTCTACTCTTTCTTTTAATTCTTCTTCTATTGTTTTTATTGCATTTTTTAGCTTGCCTTCTCCTGCAACATAATGTGAATTTGGTCCTATTAAAACATGACTTCTAATTCCTATTGGCTTTCCTGTTAAAGGATTTATTTCTGCTATTTTTTCTATCTCATCTCCCCAAAATTCTACTCTTAAAGCACTTTCTTCTTGGTTTGAAGGATATATTTCTAGTATGTCACCTTTTGCTCTAAATGTTCCTCTTTTAAAATCTATTTCGTTTCTTGTGTATTGCATTTCAACAAGTTTCTTCATAATGACATTTCTGCCTTTTTGCATTCCTGGTCTTAAAGAAAGCATTAATTCTTGGTAATCTTCTGGATCTCCTAAACCATATATACATGAAACTGATGCAACTATTATTACATCCTTTCTTTCAAAAAGTGAAAGAGTTGCAGAATGACGTAGCTTGTCTATTTCATCATTTACAGAAGAGTCTTTTTCTATATATGTATCTGATGAAGGAATATAGCTTTCTGGTTGATAATAATCATAGTAAGAAACAAAATACTCGACTGCATTCTCAGGGAAGAATTCTTTGAACTCAGAATACAGTTGTCCAGCTAGTGTTTTATTGTGTGCTAAAATCAATGTTGGTTTCTGTACTTTTTGAATAACATTTGCCATTGTAAATGTTTTACCTGAGCCTGTAACTCCTAAAAGAGTTTGAAATTTTTTACCTTCTTCAATTCCTTTTGAAAGATATTCTATTGCCTCAGGTTGATCTCCTGTTGGTTTATAATTTGATACTAAATTGAACATTTTTCCTCCATATAATATTTTACTATCTAAAACAAATTGTTTTATTATTATACGATATAATATTGTATAATATTTCTACATAAAAGGCAAGCAGTTTAGCTTGCCTTTTCATTAATTAATTACTATTTATTCAATTAATTAAAATTTTTCTTGTATAGTTCTATTTGTTACATCTAATTGTTGTTCTTTTGTTAGTTTTATAAAATTAACAGCATACCCAGAAACTCTTATTGTCAGTTGAGGATATTTTTTTTGGTGTTTCATTGCATCTACTAGCAATTCCCTTTTAAACACATTAACATTTATATGATGACTTCCTTTCAATATTTTTTTTACAAAAATGATTAAATAGTTTATAATAATTATATTAAATTTAAGAATTGAAAGGAGGGAAATTTTATGCAAGAATCAAATACAACATTTTACAAATGTTCAAGATGTGGAAACATTATTGGACTAATATCAGGAGATATTAATAGAATAATGTGTTGTGGAAAAAGAATGGACCTATTAGAGGCAAATACAGAAGATGCATCTGTAGAAAAGCATGTGCCTGCTTATGAAAAAACTGGTAATCAAATTGTTGTAAAAATTGGAGAAATAGCCCATCCAATGGAGGAAGATCACTATATTCAATGGATTGCCTTAGTAAGCGAAAGACAAACCACACGAATAAGACTTTTACCAGAAGAACCTTCTGAAGTTAAATTTGATTATATTCCAAACTCTGTTATTTATGCATATTGTAATAAGCATGGACTATGGAAAAAAGAAGTTGTATAATATTATAGTCTTACTTAAAAAATGAACATTCTTTTTTAATAAAATCTAATAAGAATGTTCATTTTTTATCTCTATTTTTCTTTATCAGCTAGTTTAAATACAGCTTTTGTATATTTTAATAATTCTTTTTTGTTTTTAAATCCACAAGTTTTTGCAAAATAATCTGCATATATTGTGTTCTCTTTTACTACTCCTGTTTGTATTGCTTTGTTTATATTGTAGCTTTCTTTTGATGATATATCTCTTAGTCTTAAGTATTCTGTTACTGTTAGATTATAAATATTATCATTATTTTTAAATTTTTCATAGATCTCAGTTGTTATTATTCCATTATCTATTAGTTCATAGTCGTTTTTAAATTCTACAATTTTTTTATTTGGATATTTTGTTACATTTACAACTCGTTCTATATATTCTGCTTTACCTTCTTTGTTTATTTTTCCTACATTAACAGGTTTGAATATCATTATAATTATAAATATAACAGCTATAATCAATAGTAAAACACCAATAGTACAAACTAACCTTTTATTTAGCTTTATTTTCTTTTTAGTTTTAGTTCTTTTTTCTGCCATATAATCGCTCCCTTTATTTTTAAAAGAGAACTAGAAAGTTCTAGTCCTCTCTTATGTAGTATTTTAGTTCATTTTTTTCTTTCTTGCAACTATTGTTATTACTCCAAGTCCTATTATTGAAATACTTGCTATTGCTACATAAAGCATTATATTGTCGCCTGTTTTTAAATTCGAACCATTATCTTTCATTTCTTCTTTATCTTCTGGTTTTGATGGAGTATTATTTTCGTTGTTATTGTTGTTTTCAGCTTTTTTTGCTATTGTAAATGTTGTTTCTGCTTCTCCTCCATCTGCAAATGCTACTTTTAATGTATGTTCTCCAACTGATAATGTATCAACATAAGATTTATTGAAAGTAATTATTGTGCTACCACTTTCACTTGTGTAATTTGAACTATCTACAAGTACATTATCTACATATACTTTGTTATTAAATAGGCTATAATCTGCATCTATTCTAAATCTTGCTTCTGTATCTTCTGTTATTGTATATGTTTGTTCTGCACCTTCTATTACTTTGTATTCTATTTTTTCTACTACTACTTTAATTTTCATATTTGATGTAATATTCTTTAATTTTAATGTGTTGCCATCTAATGCTTTTTCTACATCATTTACTAATACTTTTACTAGTTTGTAACCTGTATTTGCTGTTATTGTAAAGTCTTTGTTGTCTCCATAACTTACTGTTACAGTTCCATCTGGATTTACTGTTGCTCCTGTTACTTCTTCTACTGTTATTGTAAATGGTATTTTCTTATAGCTTACTTCTACTGTTTTTTCTTCATCTACTGCTATTTCTATTTCATTTCCCGTTACAGTTTTTTCTATTCCATTTACTAATACTTTATCTATCATATATCCTGTATTTGGTGTAAATGTTATTTTTACTTTACTTCCTTCTATAACATCTATTTTACTTGGTGTAATTGTTCCATTTCCACCAGGTACTGATGTTATTACATCAAATGTATTTTTAACATTAACTTCAATATCAATATCAGTTATTGTTTTATAGTTTGTTGTATCAACTGGAGTAAATGTTGCTTTATATTTAATTTTTCCTACAGTTAACACTGTTGCAGGTGCATTCCAAGTAAATCCTGTTGGTAATGCTACATCTGCTAATACTTTACCTTTTACAGAAGTTAATCCTGTTGGTACTGTATAATCTGGTGTTGCTTGAGTGATTGACCAGATTAAAACTAAATCTGTAGTTGTACCATCTTTCCACTCATAATTATCTTTATCTTTTAAGGATACTGTAATGCTATAATTTCCAACATTAGTAGCCTTAATATCGCCAGAAAAATTCATCTTATTTAAATCAAAATTACTATCTTGTGAAACTATTTCATCACCAGTATATTCATAAGTATCTTTAACTAATGTTACTTTTTCTAAAGTAGCTTTTTTAATAGTAAATGCTACACTAAATGTTCCTGTATAATTTGTATTAGCATCTGGTACTTTATATGTTACTGTATAAGTACCAGCATTTGTAGGTGCAGTAGCACTATTATAAGTTGTACTTCCAGTTCCTTTATATAATACTTCTAAATCATCAACATTTACTGTTCCTGCATTAACACTAATTGTTCCTGTTGGTTTTTTAGGTGTTCCATCATAAGTAAATGTTTCATTATTAGAAAGTCCTGAAATATTTACATCTGTTTTATTTACAACATGAATTGTAAAATCTTTTGATGTTTCTTTCCATTCAGGAGTACCATCTCCACCAAGATCAACTTTTACTGCTGTAACAGTTATTACAACATCACCTACAGTATCTCCTGCTACATATTCTTCGTTTATAGCATCATATGTAAGTGCTGTTCCTGATTTGATAGTAAAATCAATGTTTCCTACATTTCCAGTTACTGATTGTTCTAAATAACCTTTTGATATAGATCCATTAACTCTTACATATTGATCTGCAATTGCTAAAGGTTGTTCTGCACTTGTTACTTCAAGTACACCATTTACATGTGTTCCCATTGTATAGTTAGAAGTAATATCTTCACCATTTCTCATTACTTTAACATTACTTACAGCATTATTTGAAGAACCTACAAATTTTTGGCTACCAGTAATTGTAGCTTCTAACATATCACCTGGTAGTAATACATGATCAGTATTTGTATAAGTATTTTTTGTTAATTCAGTACCATTATATACTTTAGTATCTGAACCAGCTGTTACAACTATTGGTGTTGTAATTGGGTTTACTGTTAATTTACCGGCAGCTTTTACAATATTAGAGTAACAATTAGTTACATCAACATTATCTTTATTTGTTATAGTAATTTTTCCAATTGTATTATTTTCAAGAGCTGTATCTTTAACATCTCTTACTTTACCAGTAATTTCAGCAGTAACTAAATCACCATTAGGTAATTTATTATCAGTTCTTGGACTTGCATTATTTGCCCATAACACATCATAAGCATTTTTTGTATGCTCTGTTCCATCATAAGTAAATGTTTCGTCATAGCTTTTAACTTTTACTTCTGTAGTAATTGGTGTAATTTCAAAATAAACACTAGCTTCACTTGCTGTATAATTTGGATTTTTTACACTTAATGTTGCCTTATATTCTCCCACTAATATAGGTAATTTATTTCCTATATTTGCATAGTTTTCAGAACTATCTTTCTTAGAATAAATGATTTCATAGCCATCAGCCCCTAAATCATCAGCCCCTGTTGCAGTTGGAGTTTTAGTAGTGCCATAAACCCATGTGCTATCTAAACCACTAATACCTAATCCAGTTAATTCTTTTGGTTCAACTTTTAATGTAACTGTTGCTGTATATGTTTTACCATTTTCATCAGTTACAGTAATTGTTGGTGTATATGTTCCAGCAGATAGACCAGATTTTGCTTTAATTTTAAAATCAGTATTTGTTGCACCAATGCCTATTGTTGGTTGACTAGATATATTGATTTCAAATTTATCTGTATCAGATACTGTTACATTAGTAATTCTTAACTCAGCAGCACCAATATTAGCAATATTAATTGTTGCTTCTGGCACAACAGTATATTCAAATGTAACATTTGGTAATGTAACATTATCTACACTTAAACCTGTTTCTTTAGCAAGTTTAATATATTGTGGATAAATAGCATTTGTACTAGTTCTAACATTTCCAACTAATGTTGCTTTATCTTCTAGTTCAATTACTTGATTAGTATCAGTTGTATAATATATTTTTGTATCAGTTGGTACTACTTCATCAATTCTTTTTTCACCTAAAATATTAGATCCTAGTTTAACACCTAGACCTTTTACCATAAGTGTTTCAAAATTGAAGTTTGCTTTCATATTATTATTATCAGATGAAGGAAAATAAAATATTTCACCATCTACTTTTCCAACTTCAAAAATACCTTTTTTTACATTAACATTTAAAGTAATGTTTTGCTCCTTAGGTTCTGACTCAGAAAATACATCAAATATATATTCATCCCATGAACCTGTTCCAGTAACGGCATAAGTTCCACCATCAATTGTAAATCCATAAGTCTTAGGTAAATTTTTTAATTCTTCAGGCATATCTATAGTAGATATTCTTACTCTACCGTCAAATCCTTTTCCAATTATTTTACCACTATTACCAAAGCCACTATCTTTAATAGTTAAATTACTTCTAAAATTATAATTATTTACATCTTTATAACCATAATTGAATATTAAACTGTGTTCTGTTAAATCAAGAGTATTACCTGCTAAATCTAAGGTAACATTACCTAAAACATAAAGTTCAAGAAAATTTGTCAACTTAATATCATGGCCTAATTTAATAATAGTGTCTTTGCTATTATTAATTTGATTAACTGCAGCTATTAATTCAGCTTCTGTTGTAGCCGTTATTGTTTGAACTTCTTTTTTCTTAACAGTAATTGGTCCCCAATAAGCATCGATAGTATTAAGTTTAGCAGCTCTATTTACTATTTTAGTTCCTTCTCTATCATGATACTCAATAACTGAATCAGCATCAATTACATCATCAACAGTTAAAATACTGCTATATAGCAAATATGTTTTAGAATTTGCATTTTTGCTTTCTTTAGTAACATTTGAAAATTTTATTGTTTTATATGCTCTAGTATCTACCATTTCATAAAATCCAGTAACTTTTAGATTTTTAAAAACTACATTATTAAATCTGTTAGTACCAGAGGTTTGCCAAAAACTGTCAAAATCTTTTATATATTCGACATCTATACCATCCATTTCAAAATTAACAATAGATTCAGCATTCTTAATTTCGTTATTAATTGGTGTGTAGCCAGTAGCAGTTAAAAGATTAAGTTTTGCTCTTTTAGAACTATTGGAATTAATGAATTTTAAATTCAAAGTATTGTAGTAAACTATATCTAACCCATAATGTTGTGGTATAGTTAATGTAAAACCATTAAAATCCAAAGTTTTAGACATTTCAATATAGAATTTTGTATTAGAATTTTCACATAATGTAATGTCACTAGTAAGTTTAACTACATCTGTTACATTATCACTCATTTTATCAGTTAAATCTGAATAATTATTAACTTCTGCAGTTGTTTCTGCATTTACATTAGTAGCTCCAATTAGTAGAAAACTAATTAGCATTAATAATATTGCTACTAAATATTTTGTTTTATTTTTCATAAAACTATTCTCCTTTCATTTGCTTGTTTTATTTTTAATTTTATCAATTAAATTTTTTATGTTGGTTCTAAATAGGATTATTCCTATAATTATGATTACTATAAATAAGAATATCATTCCACCAGCCATGTTTTTACTGTCTTGTTCTAGTGCTTTTGCTAGTTCTTCTTTGTTTGAAATTTTTGTTTGATATACATTAAAAGCATAAGCTCCTGTATCTAATTTATACTCATCAAATCCATCTCCTACTTGTTTAGCAAGTATTGATATGTCTCCTAATTTTTCTAAATTTACATAGCTCATTTTTATTCTTATATCTCCAACACTAGGCCCCCATTTTGAATTTGTTAGGTATTCACCCTTTCTCTTAAATCCTTCTATTTCTGGTAGTTCTACTTTTTCATTGTCATTTATTCTTTGTGTTAATTTTTCTGAAACAGTAAATTCTCCTAAATATGCTTTATCACATTTATTTATACTGCTCATTGATTTTTCTGGGTTTCTATATATCCCTCCTGAACCTGATGTAATAGATTTTTTTTCAACTTTGTCTTTCCATTCATAACCAACTTCATCATTACCTTCTTTATATTGATACATCTCTACTATTTTATTTACTCTGAATGTATCTAGTTCTATTCCAAATGTATTATCTTTAAATACTTCACTTGCTTTAAGTTTTCCAGAAACTAAAACAAGTTTGCCTTCGTTTTCTGGAAGTACTTTTGCTTCATCCAAAATAACTACTTTATCTAATATTTCTGGATTTGCTCCACTTTCCTGTTTTATAGCTTTTGCTATTAGAAAAACTGAAAAAATAACAACTATTATATATATTACAATTTTTATTTTTTTAGCCATATTATACTTTCCCCTTTATTGTTCATTCCAAACTCTTTTTTCAACGGAATCTGCTATTTCTTTATATTTAAGTCGATTTCCACTTGCTAAATTTACTGTGCTAGCAATTGTATCTTTCATATTTGCCTTTGCTGCTTCCATACTGCTCTCATCTCCACTTAACTTAGCTTTTGCAAGTCCTCCAAGTGCTTTTATTGCATCTACACTTTGTTTCATATTTCTTCTTTCTGTTTCTGTTCCTGTAAATGATTCTTTTATTCCTCTTGCAAATGATTTAAATCGTGGCTCTCTTAAAAAGATTTCATCTAAATGGTTTATTGGATCTTTTACACATAAATCGCTGTTAACATTTTTTCCATAACAAATTTTTATTGTTTTCACATATGGATGAGCCATTGCTTTTTCTTGTTCTGTCATTCCGACACTGTCTATTCCATTTTTACAATATAAGTTTATTTGAACACCAACTTCTGAATATTTTTTTCCACCTTCTTGATTGTTTAAACTAGAATAGATTTCATAATCTTTTATTTGATCATATCTGAATAACTCTTTAAAATTTTTCTTTTCTGTTTTTGGAGTAATCACCTCAAACATTGCTATACTATCTGCAAAAACTATACCGCTAAATTGATAAAATGTTCTAAGTTTTTCTTCTTTACTTAATGGTTCGAAAGCTTGTTTGTATAAAATATCTTGCTTTTTCATGTATTCAAAGTGTTGCTTTGCATATTCTGAATCAAATTTTGAAATATCTATAAATGCACTACAATTTTTTTCACAATCTCTACATATATATTTCTTATCTCTTAATTTTTTTCTTGATAGCATTCCTACTTTTTTATTACAGAAACAACACTCCTCTTTTGAAAATAATCCCATAAAATTCCTCCTAATTTCTAGTTTTTAACTTTAATAAAAACCTATTTTTTTATTAATTCTGGGTATTTTGGTGAATATGGATCTGTTGGTGTTAATGATAGTTTATCTCCTTCTAATTTGAATTCATAAATTTTTTCTTCGTCCCAGCTTTTTAATTTTATCTTTAATTTTGTATCTTCTATAGAATATGTTCCTTCTCCTTCATATCCATAAGCATTTTTCATAATGCATTTTCCATCTTTTTTAAATTCCCATTCTGTTTCTACATCATCATTGTTTTTTCCTGACCATGTTCCCACTACAGAAGCCTTTCCACATCCTGCTAGAATAAATAGTGTTGTTATAAGTAAAGCTATAACTAATATTAAACTTACAATTTTTTTCATAATTTTATACTCCCCTTTTATTTTAAATATATTTTTAAAATATTAAAAACTTTTTATTTTTTTAGAAGGTCTTTAAAGTCTAATTTGTTTGAGTTTCCAGTGACTCTTGTGTTGTTTGCACCTTCCATTGTAGAATTATCAAGTCTTCTTCGTTTTGTAACAAATTTATCATATTCTCTTAAATTTGTCATATTTGTTTTTGTTTCTGTTTCGTGGCTATGTCTTGCACCACTATTTCTATATCTTGAATGCATTATCCAAAAATATATAATACCACTTAATAAAAATAGCCATGGCCAATTATTATCATCTGTTTTTGTGAATATCATTGCAATTATACCTAATATTTCAACAAGTGCTGAAATCAATACAAGTTTTGGCATATGTATTGGAACACTTCCCATTGTTTTCTTTGTTCTTGCATTTACAGCTACATAATGAAGTAAACTCTTATTTCCTTTTTTTTGTTGATAGCTGTAAAGCCATACTGGTAAATATGCGGATTTCCATTGTTGTCCTTTTACTTCTAAATTTTCAGAATCCCATCTAACACCACGGTCATAAAATTCCAAAGTTTTATTAGCTGCAAATCTTGCTACATCTTTTGATTGCTCTTGAACTAAACCTTTTAATTCTTCTACATTAGTATCTCTTTTTTCTGATGTGTATCCTTTAATATAATTTGCATCCCATTTTACACAGTTTTCTGTGTCAAAAGGCATTATTGAATTGATAATATTATTTGTTTTATCTCTAGCTCCTGTGTCTAATTTATCTTTACTTGATTCTACGGTTAAGCCTTCTATTGTTAAATCAAATTCTCTTTCTACATCATATAAGTCTGCATCATAGTATGTATCATAACTATCCCCATTTTTTTCTGTCCATCTTCTTGTTTCATGTTCTCCTTGTCCTTTTAAATTTGCATGTGTATTTGCATCAACTATCATATATGGCAAATATACTCCCATTACGTTGTCTGCTGTAAATTCTTTTCTAAACATTGGATGTGCAAAGAATTTTCTTTTACCAACAAATTTTTCTATTGCTTCTTTTGCTTCTTTTTTAGGAACACTAAATGGCAATACTGTATCTGGTACTGCACCATTTGGTATTTGTTGATTTACAGATAATGTGTTCCTACACCAGTGACATCTAGCTTGTGTTGCTTTGGCAGTATCTACTACTACCTCTGCACCACAGCTACTACACTTAAATGTTACCATGTCATTTGTATCTGCTATTATATTTGTAGCACCTGAACCAACTATTTCTCCTTCTAGTTTGCTTATATCTTTTTCCATTGCGTCTAGTTTTTCTGGTTCAAATTCGTGTCTACAAAAATTACATCTTAATTTCCCATTTTTTGAATTCAAAGAAATATCTGTTGCTCCACATTTAGGGCATTTGTTTTGTCCATCTTTTGCATCTGCATCTGTTTTTATAACAGTTGCGTTATTGGTTTCTTGTACTTGAGCTGTTTCTTCTTGGTTTTTCATTACTTTTTCATTTTCGTCCATATATTAAACCCCCAAAAGTTTTTTCTTTGCTTCATCAAATTCTTCTTGAGAAATAACTCCATCGTCTAATAATTTTTTTAATTTTGCTAATTTTTCATAAGGATCTTCTTGTGGCTGTGTTTGTTGTTGAGGTTGTTGATTAACTGGTTGTTGAAATCCTCCCATAACATTTCCAGCAGCATTCATGCCCATTCCCATAAATGCCATTCCTGCTCCTCCACCATTTTCGCCAGCAGCTTGAAAACCACGAGCAACTGATTGTTGCATAAATGAATTTCCTCTTGCACCTGATAATGCATCTGCTTTTTTTACATCGCTTAATAATTTCTTTGTGTCTTCATCATATTCAATTGCTGTTATTGCAACTTTTACTATTTCTAATCCTCTTCCAGATTTCCAAGTATATCCTTCTTCTACTGCTTGTGATAAACTTTGAGCAAATCCTATTTGATCTCCTTGTATTTTTGATATACGATTTCCTCTACTTGGGTCATTTGTGTAGTTTGAAAATGCTGCTGATAAGCTTCCTACTACTTCATTAAATAGTTGTTCACCTGCTGGATTATCCATATCAGCAAAATCAAATACTTCTGCACCTGGTCTTAAATATTCCATTGGAACAAAGTTTTTTGCAAATAGTATTGGATCTATTATTTTCATTGTATATGTTCCTCTTGTTATAGCTCCAACCTGTGTTCCTAAAAACGCATCATCCCAATAAATTTCAGCTTGTGTTCCAAATCTATTTCCTGGTATTTCTTTTAGATTTACATATATAACAGTTTGCTCTCCACCTGGTGTTCCACCAAATTTGAATCTCTCCCAAGATGTTTTTAATGTTGATGAAAAGAATCCATCTCCAGCTAAAAATGATTGTGAATTTTGATCATCTGATGAATAAATAAATCCACCTGGTTCTGTAATACATCCTGTTATTGCTCCATCCTGAAATGTAAGTAATGCTGTTCCTTCTGGTACTACTATTTTACTTCCATTTGTTATTATGTTTTCTGAACCTTTTGTATTTGATCCTCTTCCGCTGTCTGTTCCTCTTCTTTCAGCTCCAAAAATTGCTGCTGTTGCTGGCACATCACTTCTTGGTACAATAAAATCCTTCCATTGATCTGCAAATGTTCCTCCTAATGCTCCTGTAAATGCTTTAATAAATCCCATATTTAATTCCTTCTTTCTATTCTTTTATTATATTAATCTTGTGTTGTAAAGTTATTTAATACATTATTAATTAACTTTTCTCCAAGACTATCTTCAATTCCTACATATTGAATATATAGAAAATCATATACTTTTCCATCTTTCTCAAAATAACCTGCTATCCAATTTTTGTATTTTTCTGGTGATGAACTTTCCCCTATTGCATGTCTTGATACATCTACTTTAACTTTTTGCCCAAACAAATTATAATCTTCAAATTTCTTTTTGAATGTTTTTTCTTGGTATGCAAGACATGTATCTAAATCTTTGTAATTACCTTCGTTTCCATAATATGTTAGTCTGAAAAAAGCTCCCTCTCCTTTGTACTTATTTACTTCTTTTAAGGCATATATGTTTGTTACACCATTTGTATCCGGATATTGATTAACATAATATTTACTTTCGTCTGGATTTTCTAATTTTTTTACTATTAATTTATGGTTTGATGATATTGTTCCATCAATTTTTTTGCCTTCTATTTTATCATTTAGTGTCATAGACTTTAAGATGTTTTTTAATTCTTCTGATTTTGCATATTCTGTTACATCTAAATCTGCTCCGTTATTTTTGTTTTTACCTATTTTTACTATTACTTGTAGACAACTACCTTCTTCATTTTTACTTAATAAATTTGCTCCGTAATAGTTTAATTTATCATAATACTCATATCCACCTAATTCTGTATAATTTGTTTCTGTATAATTTTCTTTATTAGATTTATTTTCTTTTTCTTTTTTCATTGAACTTTCATATGTTTTTGAAAAATTGAATGAAATTTTTATATTTTTCTCTTCATTTATAAGTTTGCCTGCCACATATGGTGTATTTTCTAAATCTGCTTCAAATTTATATCCTGCATCTTTTGGATATTTAATTGTAAATTCAAATGGAGCATATTCGTCAACTAATTTTGCTACTTCTTTGTTTTTATCTTCTTTGTTTGCTCCACAACCTGTTAATGCTAAGCATAAAGTAATTAAAATTGCTAATACTGAAAAAATTATTTTTTTATTCATTTTTATTTCCTCCTAAAATTAAATATTATTTTTTATAACTTTGTTTTCACCACCTTTATTTATAATACTTTCAAATTAAAAACTAATATATTGATATGTCTTTTACTAAGTTTTTATAATCAGTAAATGTAAATTTTCCATCCATTCCACTAATCATTAGTGGAATTGTAAATTTTGTATTGTCATTTTCATATTCTACACCAACTCTTGGAAACACTTCTGTACATTGTGTTTTTATTAATAGTGGTGTTCCTATTGCTTCTAGTAATAATTCATCAAAATATAGTTCTCCATCTTCTGATACATTATATTTCCAAATTTTTAATGTAGCATCTAAACTTTTGGGAATTACTATAAATTGATATTCATCTCCTTCAACCACAGTTGTTAAAGATTCATATTCATTATCTGTATCAAAGTATTTTTCTTTAATTTGTGCTTCTTTTCCTTTTTCTATATATCCTATTGCAATGCATTCATCATTTTTAAAATTAACTTTTGTCGATAAGTTATCTAAAAATATTCCATAAAAAAAATTTGCCATTCTTTCTGTTGGACTTGATGCAATTCCTGTTTCTGCATCTAATGTATATTCTGCCACTAAATCTGTATTGTGATATATTGTTACATATATTATATGTGGTCCTACTTCTGTACAAGTTACATTATCTGGTTTATAACCATAATTCTCTTCATAAAAAACAGATATTACTTTTCGCCATTCTTCCATATTTAAATCCTTCGGTTCTCTAACCATTCCTGGGCCATCCAAAATATGTATAGTTTCATAATTAGTTTTTTCATTTTTAAATCTTAATTTAATATAGAAAATTGAGATAAGAAGAGCAATAGCAAGAATTGCAATTACTATAGATAATAATATTATTAATATTGTTTTTTTCATTTTATCAACCTCTAGCTTTCATACATATATAGATTATCATAAAAAAACAAAAAAAGTAACTGTCCGGTAGGGGCAAATTTATATGTTTTTTTGCACTAAATAGACAGTTACTTTTTTTGTTTTTTTATGATATAATAAATATTAATTTATTTTGGAGGTTTTTTTATGCTGAAAATTATTGTTATCGATGATCATATACTACTTAGAGATATGATTGTAGACACTCTTAATAATGAAAAGGATTTTAACGTTGTTGGAGTTTCTAATGACGCAAAGGATGCTCCTGAATTGTGTGCAAAATCAAATCCCGATGTTTTACTTATGGATATATGTACTGCTAATAATTCAAATGGCATCGCTTTTGCTAAAATTGTAAAAGAAAATCATCCTAATATTAAAATTATAATAATGACTGGCATTTTAGATGTTAGTTTTATAAATGAAGCAAAACAAATAGGAATCGAAAGTTTTATATATAAAAATATTAGCAAAGATTCTCTTGTTTCTACTGTTAAAAATACAGCTAATGGATATTCAATTTATCCAAACTCTAATCGTAAAGAAAATACTAGCGATAGTATTTTATCTGAGCTTACTGATAAAGAAATGCAAATATTAAAATTATATTGCAGATTATTAGATAAAGATGCTGTTGCTGAAGCTTTATCTATATCTCCTAGAACTTTAAAATCTCATATTCACTCAATTTATGATAAAACAGGTTTTAATAATTTAGCTAAGCTTGCAATATACTGTGTTTCAAATGGTTTTATAGTTTCAAATCTAGATGAACCTTAATTTTTATATTACTATATTTATTTTAAATTCTGGAATTGTTGTGATAAATAGTTTTCCATTTATTTTCTCTATTCTTCTTCTCATTCCTTTGATTCCTTGATGTTCTACTATAGTTTCTTTTGGTGGTTTACCATCATTTGTAATAATCATTTCTGTTTTTTCCAATTCTTCTTTTATATAAACTCTAACTTTTTTGCTGTCTGCATGTCTTATTGCATTGGTTACAGCTTCTCTTATTACATCAAAAAAAACTTTGGCTATTTTTTCGTTTTTAGGTAGCTTTCCCAGTAATTCTATATTTGTTCCAGTATTTTTATGTACTTCTATTAAATCTTTCAAATTAATTTCTGGTTCTTCAGTATCCTCTATATCAATAAACATTTCTCTTATCATGAATTTTATATCTTCTATGTTTTTGTTTTCTAAATTTTCTTGATTTAAATATTGTTGCAACATAAAGAAACTTTGTCCTAATAAATCGTGGTATTTACTTTTTAATTCTTGTGATTCTTTTTCTCTTTGTATATATTCCATGTTTTCAATTGTCCAAATTATATCTTTATTATTCTCTTCTATTTTTCTATTTTGCTCTTCTATTTTTTTATATAGTCTATATTCTTCATCTATATCTATTGCAATTATTTCTAAATCTTCTTCGCTAATCATAAAAAGCCATGCTTTTTCATCAATTAAAATTGTGTATTCTCCAACTGCTGTTATTTTTCCTCTTTTTTTCAATTCTGAAATGTAATTACTCTTAATATTTAGTTGATGTAAAAGTTCACTCATTACTGAGTTTTGAATTTTAATTTTGTTTTTATTTTTTAATACTAATATACCTGAATTAGATTTATCTATTGCTTCTTTTATTGATTGATTAGTAAGTGCTTCATTTTTATTGTTTGTTCTTAAAAATACTAATAAATATGATAAGTTTACTACTAAATATATAAGAATTATTTTTGTATTTATTTCTCTTCTTTCTAATAAGTCATATTCTACAAAACAAGTTAATAATATCATTATAAAATTAATTACTAATAAACTTCTTTTTTTATCTATTTTTATTATTTGTTTATATAAGGTATATATATACAATAATGTTAATAGTAATACTATTAATATAAGTACACTCATCATAGGTTTCTCCTTTAACTATTTATTTTATAACTAATTTTTGTTCCTTCTTCTGTTTTCTTTTCTTCTACATCTAAAATACACTCTTCACATTTTTTTATTAATTCTTTTGATAAGTTTTTAGTGTTTTTTTCTACATTTATTATAATTTCTGTATATCCATTATTTTGAACAATAGACACAATTATATTTGTATTATTTATATTTTCTATTACCGCAAAAATAGAATCATATATTTTTAGTATAATTTCACTACTGCATTCATTAATATCATTATTTATTAAAATACCTGATATGTTAAAACTACTTGCATCCTGAAATAGTTCATTTATTAGAAGATTTATTTTTTCTTTATTGTATGTTTCTTCATTATAGTTTGAAATAACTAAATTACTCATTCTTTTGCAATATCCTATTAATAACTTTATAGTTGCTAATTTTTCTCTTTCAACATTTTGCATTTTTGACAGTATTCTTTCTATTTCTTGTTTTCTTGTTTCTATTTTTTCCGCAACTTCATCTATTATTTGATTTCTAATTTTTATTTCATATAGTTCTTGCATAATTTTTTGTTTGTTTTCTAATAAATCTTTTTGTTTTTTTAATTCATCATTTTTTTCTAAGGATATTTTTTTTAATTCATTAATTTCCTTAAAGGATTTTTGAAGTATTGAAACACCTCCTACTATTTGCTTTGTTATATATACATCGTTATCTCTTTTATATTTTGCTTTTATTTTTCCATTTTTCATATCATCAATTATTTCTTCTGGTATCTCTATATGGGCTTGTGTCTTTAAAATAGTTTTTGTATCTTTTGATATTATAGCCTTTTTTAAATTTGATTTTTTATATGGTATTACATAGTTTAAATTATTGGGTATTAAATCTAAATTTAAAACACATTCAATTCCTAAAAAGAACAGTGTTCCTAATATTACTGACATATTTGTTGTTTGTATTAATGAAATTTTCATTATATATAACACTGTATATACTAATGCTAAAGTAATTGGAATAAATGGTACAAGTACTTTATAGTGTTTTTTTAATTTCATCTGATTTTTTACTAGAATTGTTGTTGACATTATCAATTGATAAAAAATCCATAAACAAATTATATAATATCCTATTTTATGATAGTATTCGCCATCTGCATCTAATTCTGAAAACACAATATGATGTAATTCATTTGTTAAAACTAGTGTTACTAAAATTGTAGAAATTATAATATCTGTTTTTTTGTATTTTACAATTCTATTTGTAATGTATTTGCTACTAAAATAGTAGAATGTTGGCATAAATATCATCGGTATATAATAAGCATACCAAGTTAAAGTTTTAAGAGTTCCATATGTTATTCCTCTTGTAATTCTTGTAATCATCCAAAAAATCTGTAATATGCCTATTCCTAATATATATTTTTTTAATTGCTTGTCGAATATTCTATTGTATAATACTAAAAACCACACTGTAAATACTATTAAAAATGCATAGGTTATTTTTAATTGCATGTTTTTATTCCTTTCTACAAGTCATTTTTCTATTATATATCATATTTTTATCTTTTTCTCAACTGCCAATGTTTAAAGTTTTATTAAATATATTTACATTGACAAAATTATCTTTTTTGTATATTATTATTGTAGTTGTTTTATGAGGAGGCTACTAATGAAAAAAAATATTAAATTTTTGTTTATTCTTACAATGTTTTTAGTTTTAATAATAAATACCTATTGTTTTGCAATTGATATGAACTTAACAATGAATAGTCAGACAGGAAACAATGAATTAGAGGTTCAGACAAATGAAGTAAATGCAGAAAATAATAATTCAATAGATACATCTGTTCAAAATAGCGAAAGCAACACAGAGGAAACATATACTCCTTCAAATGCTCCTTCGGTTGTTACTACTACAACATCCAATAGTAATAATTTTCTTACAATAGATAATATTATATCAATAATTTTAATTGCTATAGGAATAGTTTTAATTCTTTTTGGAATTGCAATTTTTGTACGCTTTAAATAGTTTTATTTTTTAAATGCTTTTTATATAAAAAGCATTTTTTATTGTATATTTTTTTGTTTTTTATAAATAATATAGATAGATTATAAACAAATTTAGGAGGGTAAAACAATGAAAAGAAAAACACTTATAATTTTATCTATATTATTTGCACTTTTATTTATATCTACTATTTCTTTTGCAAATAACGATATTAAAGATGGAGTTCATTCTGCTACTGATACTGTTATTGATGGTGCTTCAAATTTAGTAAATGACGCTAGAAAAGGTGTTGGTGCTATAGAAAACACTGTAGAAAATGGTGCAAAAGACATTGGTAATGCAATCCATCATGACAATACAAATGGCTATACTACTACAAGAACTGCAACAACAGGAACAACTACAAATGGTATGAACAGTACTTTATGGACATGGGTAATTTTAGCAGTAGCCGCAGTAGTAATTATAGGACTTATCTGGTATTATGCTTCTCAAAATAATCATGTAGATAAAATGTAATTTGCTTTGCAAATTACATTTTATCTATTTTCTCTTTTTAATTACTATGCTATAATATGTATATCAAATTAAAAAGAGGTATTTACAATGTCTAAACAAATTGCAAAAAATCCTGTTGCACGACACAATTATGAGATTATTGATACTTTAGAAACTGGTATTGTTTTGTCTGGCACAGAAATTAAATCTATTAGAAATCGGTAAAGTTAATTTAAAAGACAGCTATGCTAATATAAAAAATGGTGAATTATATATTTATGGATTACATATAAGTCCTTACGAGTTTGGAAATATTTATAATAAAAATCCATTACGTGATAGAAAACTATTAGTAAATAAAAGAGAAATAAATAAACTTGTTGGATTAATTAAACAAAAAGGATATTCCCTAGTTCCAATTTCTATGTATTTCAAAGGTAACTTTGTAAAAGTTGAATTAGGAATAGGTAAAGGGAAAAAAATATATGACAAAAGACGAGAAATTGCAAAAAAAGATGCTGAAATGAGAATGAGAAGAGCCAAAGATTAGCTATTCTCTATTTATATATACTAGGAAATTTATCATTTCCTAGTATATATAAATGCTATAATCGCTATTGCCTTTGAGATTTCCTCATTACATTCGGAAACTCAAATCGGCTAGAACAAAGGGCGACTAAAGTCGCTTTGTTCCCTATGCTTTATTGCTTGATCCGAATACATCTTTTATTTTATGTTCTACTACTTCTGTTATTTTTTCTCTTGCTGGAGTTAAATATTTTCTTGGATCAAATGCAGATGGATTTTCTGCTAGTGATTTTCTTATTTCTCCTGTAAATGCTAGTCTTAAATCTGTATCTACATTTATTTTTGATACTCCTGACAAACTAGCTTCATGTAATATTTCATCTGGAACGCCTTTTGCTCCTGGTATATCTCCCCCATAACTATTGCATGTTTCTACAAGTTCTGGTATTACTGTCGAAGCTCCATGTAACACTATTGGTGTGTTTGGTATTTTTTCTTTTACTTGTTTTAATATATCCATTCTTAAACGTGCTTCACCTTTGAATTTATATGCACCATGACTTGTTCCTATTGCTATTGCTAAAGAATCACATCCTGTTCTTTCTACGAATTCTTTTGCTTGATCTGGATCTGTATATTTAGCATCTTCTTCTGAAACATTTACATCATCTTCTATTCCTGCTAGTTGTCCCAATTCAGCTTCTACAACTACTCCTCTTTCATGTGCATAATCAACAACTTTTTTTGTTAATGCTACATTTTCTTCAAAACTATATTTAGAACCATCTATCATAACTGATGTAAATCCATTATCTATACACATTTTGCATGTTTCAAAATCTGGGCCATGGTCTAGATGTATTGCTATTGGAATATTTGTTTCCTCAACCGCTGCTTCTACCATTTTCATTAAATATTTTATTCTTGCATATTTTATTGCTCCACTTGAAGCTTGAAGAATTACTGGTGAATTTTGTTTTTGTGCAGCATCTACAATTCCTTGTATAATTTCCATGTTATTTATGTTAAATGCACCTATTGCAAACCCTTCTTTCATTGATTTTTCAAACATTTCTTTTGTTGTTACTAATGGCATAAATATTACCTCCTAAATTTTATTATTTTATGTTTTTATTTTATTTCTAAAAAACTATCATGTCAATAGAATAGCAAAAGAAAAAGGTGTCAAAATATTTTGGCACCTTAGCTCCCTATTCTAAAAAAATAATCTCTACTTAAAATTCCAACTTCATTAATATTTATTTCTTTTAGAATTTTTTCTGCAAACGCTTCTTTTGCTTTTGTCTGTCCATGGTTTATCAAAACACCTCTTAGATTATTAAAATTTTTCAAGAATTCAATCAGTTCTTCTGATTTTGCATGAGCAGAAAATTCATTACAATAAGATACATCTGCAAATTTTTTTAATATCAAACCTCCAATTTTAACAGTCTCGCCTTTTTTCGCATTTTTTAGATTTGCTCCAAGAGTTCCTTCTGCTGTATATCCAGTAAAAAGTATTAGTGCATTCTCTTTAGAAATAAAATATGGTATATAGACCTGCGCTGGTCCATATGTTCCCATTCCTGATGTTGTTACAATTATTTTACAATCATCAGTTTGTAATAATTTTTCTCTTATTTCACAATTTACAGCAACTAAATTCCGTGGAAAAAAGTCTTTTTTGCTTTCATCTATTAATATTTTAGAATTACAATACAATGCTGTATAAGCTTGTGCCAGTTTTCCATCAAAATAAATTGGAATATTTACATCAAGCTTATTAGTATCTTGTAATTCTTTTAGCCTTAATAGAATCTCCTGTGATCTTCCTAGTGAAAAAACTGGAAGAATAATAGTTTTTCTTTCCTCTATTGCCTCTAATACCTTTTCAGAAAAGAATCCGTGATTAATTTCTTCTACAGAAGTATCTCCGTATGTTGATTCTATAACAACAGTCATTCTCTTATTCCTAACCCGCATTGGAAGTTCATGCAAGTTTAAGAATTCATTTTTATTGTTATAATCTCCTGTAAATAAAACATTTATGGGTTCTTCCCCTGGATAATTGATTTCAATAAGTATCATTGCCGCCCCTATTAGATGTCCATTTTCTAAAAATGTAACTTCTATATTAGGAGTAACTTTAATTTTATTATTGAAATCAACTCCAACAACATTGTTTAATGTTGTTTCTACATCTTTCACATTATAAAGTGATGATTGATGTTTTCTTTTACATACATCAGCAAGTACTTTTTGACTATCATTTAATGCTAATGGAAGTAATATTTTAGTCTGAGTTGAGCAATATACTTTTCCATTATATCCTCTTTTAAATAATAGTGGTAGTCTACCAATATGATCCACATGATTATGAGTTACTACTACAAATGATATTTCATCGCAATCAAAAGGCAACTCATTATTTAATGAATCATATTCTTTTTCTTGAAAAAGTCCACAATCAATTACGAATTTGACAGTTTCCCGATTTGGAAGTTTTAAAACTGCTAGAAAGCAACTTCCTGTAACTTCTGGATGACAAGCCATTATGTCTAGATACAATTTAATTTTGTTTCCCATGAGTTTCCCTCCATTCAAAAATTTTTTTTAATGGGAACAAATTCTAACATTTGCATTATATAATATTTTTTTGTACTTTTCAATATTTATGTACACTATTTATTTAACATATTTTATTTTACTTACATATTATATACGAAGATTATGTAGGAGGATTTTTTATGAATAATTATGAAATTATGATGAATGGTAATGTTAAAATTGGTGAATTTGCACCTGAATTCGAAGCTCAAACTACAATGGGAAATATTAAACTTTCTGATTATAAAGGAAAGTGGGTTGTTCTTTTTTCTCATCCTGGAGATTTTACCCCCGTTTGTACAACAGAGTTTATTGCTTTTTCTAAAATGAATACATACTTTGAAAATTTAAATACCTGTTTGCTTGGTCTTAGCATAGATAGCAATGCTTCACATTTAGCTTGGTTATATGATATTTGTATGCGTACTGGTGTAAGAGTTCCGTTTCCTGTAATAGCTGATAGAAGCGGAGAAATTGCTAGAAGATATGGAATGGTCGCAAACGAAATAAGTAATACCGAAACTGTAAGAAATGTATTTATTATTGATGATAAAGGAATTATAAGAGTTATTTTAGTATATCCACTAAATGTAGGTAGATGCATTCCTGAAATTTTAAGAATTATAGAAGCTTTGCAAACAGCAGATTGTAATAAAGCTTCTACTCCAGCTAATTGGCTACCTGGTGACCCTATTATAGTTCCTGCACCTAAAACTTGTAATGAATTAACTGGAAGAGTTAAAGAAATAAAAGAAAATAGAAATGGTATTAGTTGGTATTTAAGTTTTAAAAAGCCTATTGACTGCAAAGCTCAAATTAATTCAAGTTCTGAAACAAAAAAATTAAATTGTAAAAATTCAGAAAAAAAATAATTTAATTAATTTTAATAATTTTATTTATTCTTGGAAATAATATTAATATCTTGATTTAAGGAGGATTATTTTTATGGAAAAGAAACAGTTAATTAATTGTACAGTTTGCAGTTGTGCTTTTAATAATGAAAAAACTCAAAAATGTGAATTAGAGGATATAATTGTAAGACCTTGCAAAAATTGTAATAATGGAAATCCAGAAGATGAATCTATGTGCGGAAGTTACCGTTGTAATCAAGAATAAGGTATCAAAAAAGGCAGTAGAAAAAATTACTTTCTACTGTCCTTTTTACGTGTACTATACAATATTAGGCTTTCTTAGTGTTGTTACTTATCGTTGGTTTGTGGTTTCTTCTTCACCATTTATTTGTTCGCAATATTCTTTATATTCTTCTTTATATTTGCTATCTTTAAATTTTAATTTGCTATCTTCTCTCATTTTTATTAGTGCTTTATATTTTATATATGAATCTTCAGATTCTAAATTTTTTCCTAGTATTTTAACAATACTGTTAGTAGCTTCTTCTAATGATAGTTTATCTTTTTGGTCTACTCTATATATTACATGATATCCAAAATCTGTTTTTACTGGTTCTTTTGAATATGTTCCGTTTTCTAGTGCTTTACTTGCCTCCACATATTCTGTAGCTAAGCCAGAATCAAAACCATTATATCCTAAATCTTCATATACAACAGCATCTCCATATTCTTTTGCTACTTCATCAAATGATTTTCCAGAATCTAATTTTGCTATTATTTCTTTTGCTTTTGCCTTTGCTTGTTCATCTGTAACTTCATCACTTGTTTCTATCAATATATGTTTTGTATTTATTTCTCCATATACATTTTCATCATAATATTTTTGAATTTCATCTTGGTCAATTTTTGTTTTTAAGTAATCTACATAGTATAAATCTCTTTTATAAGTTAATGTCAAATAATCAATAAAATCTTCTTTTGATTCAAAACCATTTTCTTTTAAGAATTCTTCTTCTTCATAACCATAATATGTTTGATATGTTGAAATATAATAATCAGCTTGATCTTGTATTTCTTTTTCTTGGTCACTTGTAAGTTTATATTTATTTTTTAATATTGCACTATCAACAACATCTAAAGCATAATTTACTGAATATGCTTTTTTCATTTCGTTATAAAGATCATTCTTTTTTACGCTTCCACCTTTTACTGTTGCAATTGTTTCATTTCCGAATTTAGGTACTCCTGCAATATATAATAAAAACATAATTATTGCACCTAATAATAGACCTATTACACCAGAAATCCAAACTTCTTTTTTTGCAAAAACTGATTTTTTCTCTTCTTTAATAACATTCTCTTCTTCCATAAGTACGCTCCTTTTTTATTGCTCTATCTGAGCATAGTTTTATTGAAATTATTTTATATATAAATTATTAAAATAAACTTAAAATCAAAATTGTAATATTTTACAATATTATATTTATAGTTTATATTCTATAAATTTATGAGTTTGTAAGCTTGGTTTTAAATCCAATATTCTTTGATTACTTGATCCTCTAAATTTTAATGTTGGGTCTTTTTTTTCTTCTACAAATCTTCCATCAACTAATACATCTATTTCATTTAAGCATTTATTTGTTTCTTCATCGTTTCTATCTATAAGTTGATCTAATGTGTATCCTGAGTAACACCATACATTAAATTCTGGTCTTATTTCTTTTACATCTTTTATAAATTTTAAAACCCCTGGAATATTTTCTTTACATAGAGGTTCCCCTCCACTTATAGTTATTCCGTTTAAAATAGAATTTTCCTTTATTCTTTTTAAAATTTCTTCTTCGTTAAATTCTTCACCATAATTAAAGTCTTGTGCTTCTTTATTATGGCATCCTGGGCAGTGGTGTGGGCAGCCACTTACAAATAAGACTGCTCTCCAACCTAAACCATTTGATATACTTTCATCATAAAAACCAGCTATTTTCATACTAGTCATCTCCTAAATTATTGTTTTATTTTTATGTGTGAGTTACTCTGTCGTGTAATTCAGCTAATTTTCCTTTGTTCCATCTAGAAGTTGTACCTACTAGATAACCTGTTATTCTTTGAATTGTATCAATATTTTCTCCACCACACATTGGGCATACTTTTAAATTTGCATCAGCATTTTCAAATCCACAATCTAAACATCTAGAACGTGTATGGTTTATAGATCCATACCCCATATTGTATTTGTCCATTAAATCTACAACTGCTTCTACACTATTTGGATTGTGTGTAGCATCTCCATCTAACTCAATGTAGAATATATGTCCACCTGCTGTTAATGCATGATAAGGTGCTTCTATTTTAGCTTTTTCTTCTGCTGTACATTTATACCATACTGGAACATGGTTGCTATTTGTGTAATAATCTTTGTCTGTTACTCCTAATATTGTTCCATATTCTTTTCTATCCATTTTTGTAAATCTTCCAGATAATCCTTCTGCTGGCGTTGCAAGTACTGAATAGTTTAAATCATATCTTTCTGAATATTTATCACATGATTCTTTCATTTGTGTGATTATTTCTATTCCTAGTTTTTGTGCTTTTTCTGATTCAGCATGATGTTTACCAGTAAGTACTGTTAAGCATTCTGCTAAACCTATAAATCCAAGTCCTAAAGTTCCATGTTTTAATACTGGTTCTACTCTGTCATTAGGTTTTAAATTTTCACTACCTTGCCATAGCCCTGACATTAATAATGGAAATTGTTTTGCAACTGCACTACATTGGAATTTATATCTATCATATAATTGTCTTGCTGCAATATCTGTATATTTTTCTAGTTTATTTAGGAATATCTTTTTAACTTCTTTGTTATATTTTTCTGTCATGTATTGTTCGCTACCTTTACCAAGTTCAAAGTTAATTCCTAAATTTTCTTGTGCTTCTCTTGCTGATTCTATTGCTATCTTTACAATATTTACTGTTGTAAATGATAAGTTTCCTCTTCCTACTGATGTATCTTCTCCGTGTCTATCTGCAAATACTCTTGTTCTACATCCCATTGTTGCACATTCATAGTAATATCTATTTGGATCGTCTTCTCTCCATTTTGGATGTTGGTTAAATGTAGCATCTAGATTTATAAAGTTAGGGAAGAATCTTCTTGCTGTAACTTTGCATGCATATTTATATAAATCATAGTTTTTATCTTGTGGTAAATAATTTACGCCTCTTTTTTTCTTCCAAATTTGAATTGGGAATATTGGAGTTTCTCCATTTCCTACACCTTTTTCTGTTGATGTAAGCATTTCTCTAATTATACATCTACCTTCAGCAGAAGTATCTGTTCCATAGTTTATAGAACTAAATACAACTTGATTTCCACCTCTTGAATGAATTGTATTCATATTATGTATAAATGCTTCCATTGATTGGTGAACTCTTTCTACTGTATTATTTATTGCAAGTTGTATGTATTTTTTATCACCTTTTAATTCTTTTGTATCTTTCTTAATATAGTCTCCCACTTTGTAATCATAAAGTTTTGATAAATCTTCATCAATTACTTTTTCTATTTTTTTAACTTCTTCTACAAAAGTCTTTTTTACATAAGGAGCTAAGTAATAATCAAATGCAGGTATTGCTTGTCCACCATGCATTTCGTTTTGAACTGTTTCTAGCGATATACATCCAATAATACTTGCTGTTTCAATTCTCTTTGCTGGTCTAGAACTTCCGTGTCCTGCTCTAAATCCATGTTCCAAAATTTTATCTAGTGGATGTTGTAAGCATGTTAAACTTTTTGTTGGATAATAATCTTTGTCATGTATATGAATATATCCATTTTTTATTGCTGTTCTTGCTTCTGTTGACAATAAGAAATCATCAACAAATGGTTTTGTAGTTTCTGATGCGAATTTCATCATCATTCCTGCAGGGGTATCTGCATTCATATTAGCATTTTCTCTTGTAACATCATTAGACTTTGTTTCTATAATCTCTAAAAACATATCTTTTGATTTTGCTTTTCTTGCAACATCTCTGTTGTATCTATATGTAATATATTCTTGAGCTACTTCTTTTCTAGAAGAACCCATTAATTTTTTCTCAACTATATCTTGAATCTCATAAACAGATACTTGTACTTTATCTTTTAATTGATTTCTTACACTATCTGCTATTTTTGTAGCTAAATCTATATCAACTCCACCTGTTGTGTGTGACATTGCTAGTGTTATAGCCTTAATAATCCTTTCATCATTATACTCTGATATTCTTCCGTCTCTTTTAATAACTTGCATGTGTAGTATCCCCCTTTTACAACTATTACTCCTTATATTTTTCTTTTGTACATGATGGTTATACACTTACAGCTACTTGGGTTACAACACTTGCGTATCTCCTTTTGCTTAAAAAAAATGTATGCCGTTTTTTGGTTTAAAAGTATTTTATCTTAACCAATATTTAAAGTCAATATGTATTGATTTTTTGTAATATTACATTTATGTTACAGGAATATTACAATAACATTACTTTAATTTTATATTCTTTTCAATTCCCATTTTACCAGCTCTTGTAATTTTTTCGTAACCATATTTTTCCTTTAAGTTGTCCAAAACTTCATCCAATTTTTCTTGTTTTCGTTCTTTTTCTGTTTCAAACAATGAAATTTGCGCTTCATTTTTATTTGTTAATTTATCTACTCTTAAAGCAACAAGCCTAATTTCTTCTCCTTTATACATTTCTTTTAATAGCTCTTTTGCTTTTAAATATATGTCTTTTGTATTTGCCGTTGCAAAATCTAACTTTTTTTGATGAGAAAAATCTTTAAAATCTTTTGTTCTTAAGCCAACATTTACAACATTTGCAACCATTTTGTGTTTTCTTAACCTATATGCAACATGCTCTGCAAGTGTTAGCAATATTTCATTTAAAGTTTCTACATTACTAACATCTTTTGCAAGAGTTGTAGAATTCCCTATGCTTTTTGGTGGTCCATAATTATATATAACTTCTGACTCATCTATACCATTCGCATATTCCCACATCATTTTGCCATGTTTTCCAAATTTATTAGTTAATTCATTAATATTTGCTTTTGCTAAATCTCCAATTGTTTTTATATGCATATTATATAATTTAGGAACACTTCTTCTGCCTAGCATAAATAATTCGCCTACTGGTAATGGCCACATTTTATCTTGAATTTCTTTTGGATATAAAGTATGTATTTTGTTTGGCTTTTCAAAATCTGAAGCCATTTTGGCTAGTAATTTGTTGTTGCTTAGTCCTATATTTACTGTAAAACCTAGTTCTTCATTTACTCTTTTTTGTATTTCAATTGCTTTTTCTTCTAGAGTAGATTTCATTAAAGAATTGGTCATATCTAAAAAGCACTCATCTATTGAATATCTTTCTATTTCATCTGTATAATTTAATAGAAGATTATATAATTTATTTGAATATTCTCTATATATTTTATAATTTCCTGGAAAAACTTTTATACTTGGACACTTTTTTCTTGCTTGGTATATGGTTTCTCCTGTTACTATTCCAAATTGTTTTGCTATATTACTTTTTGCTAAAACTATTCCGGCTCTTCTATTCTCGTCTCCACCTATGATTGCTGGAATAGTTCGTATATCTACTGTTTCACCTTTGCTTAATAAATCTAAAGCTGACCAAGATAAAAATGCATTATTTACGTCTATATGCATAATTTTTCTCTCCATATTATCACCAAGGTCATTATAGAACATAGGTTCGTATAAGTCAAGGAATTTTTATTTTTTACTTGCATATAATTAAAATATGTGCTAATATAAATAAGTACTTTGTTTTTAGGGGTATAGTGTCAATGGTAGCACATCGGTCTCCAAAACCGCCTGTGAGGGTTCGAGTCCTTCTACCCCTGCCATCAAAACTTGCTTAATGGCAAGGCTTAAGAGTGAATAATTAAGAATATATAACTTAAATCAAAATATAAATATTGGGGCGAGTTTGTATTTTTTATTATTCGCTCTTATTTTTATTTTTTCTAATTATTTTTTTGGAGGTTCTTTATGAAATTTTATTCTTTTTATTCTCTAATTATTGTTTTTTCTCTTGTTCTTATTTTTAGTTTATGCTTTTTTATTCCAATTTTTAATACGTCCGGATTTGTTTTAGCATATACTCCAAATTCTAATCAGCAACAATATTTATCTATATCAACATCTAATTTTACTTGGCCTGTTCCCGGTTATAATAATATCACTTCTAATTTTGGTTATAGGAAATCTCCAACTTCTGGTGCTGGTTCATATCATGGTGGAATAGATATTGCAGTCCCCACAGGTTCAAATATTATTTCTGCATCAACTGGTGTTGTTTCCTATTTAGGTTTTTATGGTGCAAATGGTTTTACTGTAAAAGTAGAATCTGGAAATCTTGTTTTCATTTATTCTCATGTATCCCCGAGTTTTCTAGTATATTCTGGTCAAATAGTAAATAAAGGACAAGTTATTGCAAAAGTTGGTCCAAAAAATGTTTATGGTATTTATAATAATCCATACAAAGATAGTAATGGAAATCCTACTAATGGAGCAACAACTGGTCCGCATCTCCATTTTGCAATAAAAAAAGACGGCAAAGCCGTCAATCCTTTAAATTTCTTTTAATTACATATCTTCTTCATCATCTTCGTCATGGTTACAATGTGAACAATCATGTCCACAACATCCATCATGTTCTTCGCATTCATCTCCCCAGTCCAACTCTATTATATTATTACATTCTGGGCATTGTATTTCTTCTTTTAATTCGTCATAGTCAACTACAAATTCTGCATTGCAGTATGGACAAGTAATAGCAAAATCACTTTCTTCATCTATATAAAGTTCTTTTTCCATAGATTTTAATTGATTCTCTAGTTTTTCAACTCTTTCTTGTAATACTGCTTGAGATTGTGCTAATGTTTCCATTCTTGTTGCTGACATTTCTTCCATTCTGTTTACTTCATCAAAAAACATATTATACAAATTAAATATTTGTACTTTTATATATTCTAAATCCTCTTTGTTTTGAATATTTTTTTCCAAATCTTCCAAAACTTTTTTAAATTTTACATTTAAGTTAGACATTATTGTTTTCCTTTCAGTTCTAGATTCTTTCCATATATTCGCCAGTTCTTGTATCTATTCTAATAACATCATCTGTGTTAACAAATAGTGGGACATTTATTGTATAACCTGTTTCTAATTCTGCTGGTTTTGTTTGTCCTGCACCTGCTGTGTTCCCAGCAAATCCTGGTTCTGTATATGTAACTTTTAATTCAACAAATATAGGAGGTTCTACTGCAAATACTTTTCCTTTAAAAGATAGAATTTTTACTATCATATTTTCTTTTAAGTATTTTAAAGTATCTCCTAAATCTTCTTTGTTTAATGGTAATTGATCATATGTTTCATTATCCATGAAGTAATATAATCCTCCATCATTATACAAATATTGCATTTCTTTTTTCTCTATTTCTGCTCCTTGTAATTTTTCTGATGGGTTAAATGTTTTCTCTAAAACTGCTCCTGTTATTACATTTTTTAATTTTGTTCTTACAAAAGCTGCTCCTTTTCCTGGTTTTACATGTTGAAATTCTACTACCTTAAATACTGAACCATCTAATTCAAATGTTGTTCCATTTCTTACATCTCCTGCCATATAAACTTCTGCCATATTTTATACCTCTTTTCTATTTTTTTACTATAAATCTTATTTATTTTAATATATTTTATGGAAAAAATCAAGTATTATACTATATCTATTTTAAATGTCTCATTTTTAAATGGATTTTTATTAATATATAGCTTCTTACTCTCTAATTCTTCTTCCAATGTTTCTCTTGTTTTTTTATCTTTTATAAATGCAATTAAAAATTCCAATTTATAATCATTTTTTGTGCACTCTATAAACTCATCTAAATCCTCATATACTTCCGCTTCTATTCCATTTTTTACTGTATATTTATATAATTCAAATTGTAAGTCTAAATAATCTTTGTCGTCACAATATATTGCCATATTTCTAAAAGGAACATATTCCAATTCTTTTTTGTTGTTTTTCTTAAAATAGAAATATGTGCTAGTATTTCCAACACATATTATTTTTATTTGATGTTTTAATATGTACTCTTTTTCCTCTTTATTAAGTTCTCTATTTTCTATCATTTTGCATATTTTAAAATCTTCTAGTACTTGATTAAATATTTTTATTAAAATCATATTTGTATTAACTAATCCATCTTCTGTTAATGATATTATCGCTGTCTTTTTTAATAACGATTGCATACATAAATTTATTGTTATATATGGATTAGCATAATATGTAACACATATTACTTGTTTATTTACATTTTGAATTGGCTCTTTATTTTTATATGTTTCTAATAAATCTATTGTCCTTTTTATATCAAAACTTATACTAGAATCTTTTTTATCAATATCATATATTTTTCTTATTGATTCTTCATTTTCTACAATAGATTTTTTATAAGCTTCAATAATTTTGTTGATTGTGTCTTTTCCTATATATAGCTCTTTTATTTTATTACTATATTCTAAAATTTCAAACATTTTATTCCCTTTCAATTTTTCTTCTGCTTTCTTTTACCGATTTCATTGCATTATCTATTTCCTGTAATTCTTCTGGAGTTCTTGTTTCTTCATTAATTTTAAGGATTCTTTTAACACCTTTTACCCAACCAGTAGGTGAATGTATTAGTTTTTCTATTGATTTTGATTCACTATTTTGACTTAATTTTCTTCTTTTTACTTTGTCTTCTACTAATATTGTATCTTTATTTTTTTCAAAATACTCTTCATTCACAAAATATGATGCAGCTCCATAATATGGGTTTCCATCTTTATCTAACATTTTTTCTATCCATACTGTTTGAAGATTTGGTAAATGCATTATAGCATGACCATCTGAAGTCATTTTTAATGAATACTCTTTATCTAATAATTGTGCTGCCTTAAATCTTTCTTCTGGATCTGTTATGTATTGATCATACTTATTATCTGATTTTTTCCCTTTTTTTCTTTTTGTTCCTTTATCATCTTCTTTTAATGAATCACCTAGCTCAAGACATCTTTTAAAAAGTTCTTGTCTTATTTCAATACTTTCAGCCTCTGGAAATAAACTACTAATTACCATAAATTTTTCTGTATTGTCTTCTAATAAGCTAATCATTCCAGCTAATTCTTGTAAATCTATTTTTCCTTTATTATACATTTCTCTTATCTCTACTGGCTGTAATACTTCTTGTTTATATTGAGTTGCTATAAATTCTCCTCCTAACCATTGCATTGCCTCTTCAATATCTGCAATTCCTGTTTTATATAATTCTCCCATTATATTTGGTATAAACTCTTCTCCAAACATACCAGAAAGTTTTACTACTAAATCATCAGTTGTTGTATCTATTTGTTCTTGCTCCCTTAATACAGAATATAAATTTGCATATCTTTTTAATTTAGTATTTGATTCCTTTGTATCAAAATATACATCTTCACTAAAAAGTTCCATAAATCTAGTATCAAAATACTCTTTAGGCATTTCACCTAGTTTCATCTGTTCTATTAATTCTAAATTTGCATTTCCATTTACATATAAATCTATAAAATCTTCCTCTTTTAGTTCCGTATTTCTTAATAAATAGCTCGCAAGAGCATTTGCAGAAGTTAAAAGTTTTTCTTTTTCATCTTTGTCTTCAGCTTCTTCATAACTCTCTATTATATGTGTAACATCTTCTAGTCCAACTCCCGCTATTTTTAGTTCCTCTAAATTTTCCGGGAAAGTACCAACTGCCAAATTTGCATGCAATTTATCTATATACAAATCTGAAAGATATCTTGTATCTGTACACCTTGCTAAAAACTCTTCTATATTTTTTTCATCTGCTTCTATAATTGTCTCTCCATCATTGTCAACTACTTTATATTTTGCATTTGTATATTTTCCAGTTTTTAATTCTTTAAGAATCTTTCTTATTTCTAATATACTACATTCTATTAGTATCTGCTTTTTACTTTCATCATTGTTTCTTAAGATTAAGTCTCCTACTTGCTCTCCTTCGCAAACTCTAACCCCAAGCATTAATCTTGCTGCTGCATTTAATAATATTGCTTCTCTGTCCATTAAATAAAAATTTTCTGATACATACTCTTGTAATAATTCTGTTATACATATTCCTGCATCTTTATCATCTAATTTAACAATAGTTTCTTTATCTTCAGCCACTTTATCCAAATACATTTCTTTAAAATCTTGAGGTTTCATTCCTTTTTTATCTACAAAATACTGCATTGTTATCTTTTTCATTATTGCCCCAAGCACAGCATCTTTATATTCAGGCTTTATAATTGAACTTATGTCTTCTATTGTAATTGTATCCATTATTTCTTTAAATAATTTTCTTTTTTTCTCATCATATATAGAATCTATACTTTTTGGTTCTTCTTTTGTGAATATTAAAGTTTCTCTTATTCCTCTATACTTTTGGCTTGGAAATTCATAAATTGCAATAGGTTTTCCATCTAAAATAAGGTCCTTCATTTCTTTTTTGTTCCTGTTTTTATTCTATCTGGATATGTTTTCATTATTTCTGCAATGAATTGTCTTTTTATTGAGTTATCTGTATTAAGACTATTTTGTGGGTTTTTTAAAATTTCCATAAGTAACTGATATGCTATTCTTTGTCTCTCTTCATCAGTATTTAAAATAACTCTATTTTGAATACTTTCTTCAATGCTTTGTATTATTTTATCATCAAAAATTTTTGAATATATAAAGCTTTCTAAATCGTCTCCAATTATATCTTTGTATCTGTTTATTATTTGAATTAATGTAAGGTTATCTATTGATTTCATGTAAACCTCCTAATATATTTAGATTATTTGAACGCATTATGTAAATATTATAACTCTTTTTGGAGATTTTTGCAAGTATTGGAAACAAAACGACTTTAGTCGCCTTTTAAAATAGCACCTTCAAGCAACTAGCTTTTTGCTAATTTTGAAGGTGCTACTTATATCTATTTTACTATATTACAACATATCCTCTTTCTGATTTTGTTAATCTTTCTGAGCCATCTTTTGTAACTAATAGTGTATCTTCTATTCTTATTCCATATTTTCCTGGCAAATATATTCCAGGCTCGTCAGCAATAACCATATTTTCTTTGAAGTTTGCTTCATTTTTTAGTCTAATAAATGGTAGCTCATGTACTTCTAATCCTACTCCATGTCCTAATGCATGAATTAAATTGTAGCCATTTACTTTAAAATCGCTTTCAACCATATTGGCAGCTGTTTTTATTGTATACCCATCTGTTATCTCTTTTGTTGAGAGTTCAAGGTTCTTTAATGCTAAATCATATACAGGTTTAATTTCTTCTAAGATACAACCCATAAATATAGTTCTTGTCATATCCGAACAATATCCCTCATATTTACATCCCATATCTATTAATATTGGATCTGCCATTTCTACTTTTCTATCTCCTGGAATCCAATGCGGAATTGATGAGTTTTCTCCTATTGCTACTATTGGTTCAAAAGAAACTCCATCTGCTCCATGTGTTTTAAAATACATTTCTATTTCTAAAGCAATTTGTTTTTCTGTCATTCCCGTTTTTATATAGCTTAATAAATGAGTAAAACAATTGTCTGTAATCTCACATGCTTTTCTAATTTTATTTATTTCTTCTTCATCTTTAACTATTCTTTGTTTCTCAATTATCCCTTCTGTTTCTACTAAATTATTCGCCTTATACCTTTGCTTTATATTTTTATATTGTTCATATGTTGCATAGTTTTCTTCAAATCCTACATTTTCACAGAATGTAAAAAATTTCTCATATTCTTCTTTTGTAATGTCTCTATAATCCATTACTATTATGTCATCATTTATAGTAAGAACACTATTTACTGCTTCTATGTACATTGTATATGTTATAAATATATTTTCTTTTCTCGTTATTAATAAAGTTCCTTCTGAAGTAATGTTAGTTAAGTATCTAATATTGATTGGATTAGTTACTATCATTCCTTCTAAATTTAAACTTTTCATTCTTTCTCTTAAAGCACGCATTTTATAGTTCATAGAGCCACCTTCTTTCTATAAATATTTTAATACATTCCTAATGTAAATATTTTCATTAACATTGTAAATAAAATACTAAATGGTACAAATATTGTTATAACTGATGCGATTACAATAAATGGCCCAAATGGTATATATGTATCTGTACCTTTTCTTTTTATTATCATTATAGCAATACTAATTATTGCTCCTATTAGAAATGCCAAAACAGAAATTACTACAATATTTTGTAGTCCAAAGAATAATCCAAGTGCTCCCATTAATTTTACGTCTCCCATTCCCATTGCTTCTTTGCCTGCAATAAGACCTCCAATTAATGTTATAATCAAGAAAATTCCTCCTCCTGCTAGCATTCCAAGTAGTAAATTTAACGAAATATTTATATTTATAAAGCCATATATAAATAAGAACACTAATCCTATTTCAAATATTAATAAATTTAATCTGTTTGGTATTATTTGTTCTTTTAAATCTACATAAAAAGCACATGCAAGCATTGGAATTAGTATTACATATTTTATTAAATCCAAATTCTCTTTAAAGCCTGAGTGTAATCCAAATTTATATAGTAATCCTGCATATGCAATTGCTATCCCTAAAATTAATATATAGTTTGGAAGCACAGTTTTTTTATATTTACTAAAACTCTCTTTTGCAAATATTCTTCTTTCTTCAATGAAGCATTTACTTGCATAATCTATAAATTGACCTATTGTTCCTCCTACTAATATAAATAAAACATAATATAATATATGTACATCATTAAAATACATCTTTCTTCTCCTGCTTTCTTTCTTGCCTTTTTAAATATCTTTTAATTATCATATTTTCTAAAGGTCTTTTTACTCTTGTAATAAATATATCTTTTTTACCTAATGGCTTTGTAAGAATTGTAAACATTTTCATTCTATTTCCACCGAAGCACATCTGTCATTATTTGGTCCCCTACAACAGCTATCTGGTTTGGACTTAACTCTAGGAATTTAGCTCCTTGTTTGAACCCCTTTTTAAATGGCTTTTTAGCAAAAAATATGTATGGTATATCCAGCTCTTTTGCGACCATTTTTACCTTTTCAATCTTGTTAGTGTTTGACAATATACATAATTTGAAATTATTTTCTTTTAAGTTATTAATCCAGTCTTTAGAACCTTCTAATATCTTTAATTCAAAATCAATTAGTGTGTTATCAACGTCTAACAATAATCCTTTAATATTGTTTTTATGTAATAATTCTACTGTAATTTCTTTTACATTTGTTAAATATATATCTGGGTATAGTATCATTTATTCCTCCATTTATGTGTATATATTATCAATATATTAGTTAAAAGTCAACAATTAGATAAATTGGAATTTGTTGGACTAAATTTATTTTTGGGCTTGTAGGGGTCGCCGTCCTCGGCGACCTGCAATTAAATTGTTGTAAAATATGTATATTGCAAAATCTATGATGTCTTCGGGTCGCCCAGGAGTGCGACCCCTACAACGTTTGCAACATGTTTTCATCCGAAATTAAAATATTAAAAATGAAAAAAATTGTGAATGGAGTTAGCTTGAATTAGAAATTGTTCTTCGAGCGCAGTAGGGAATCTCATTTTTAATGAGGGCGCTGCGGAGCAAGAAGATCTACAATTTCTATGAAAGCGACATGACCTGAACCATTTTTTGAATTTTAATATTTTAATTTTGAATATAATTACAAATTCCAATTTATTTACAGAACCTATGATTTCCTATTACTACTGTTGCTGGCCTTGACCAAATCCATGCACTTGTTGCTGTGTTTGGATTAAAATAATATATTGCCCCATAAGATGGATCCCATCCGTTTATTGCATCTTGTGCTGCTTTTTTTGCAGTTTCATTTGGAGTTAAATTTATTTGTCCATCACTTACTACTGAAAAAGCACCTCTTTCGTATATTACTCCAGCAACTGTATTTGGAAATGATGAATTTTTCACCCTATTTAATACAACTGATGCTACTGCAACTTGCCCAGAATATGGCTCTCCTCTTGCTTCTGCGTATACTAAATGTGAAAGTAAGTTTAAATCTGAGCTAGAATTTGTTGTTGTGTTTGAAGAACTTGAAGAATTTATTCCCATTGCCGAAAGAGTTTTAGGTCCTGCTATGCCGGTCTACGGTTAATCCATTTTTAGATTGAAACCATTTTACTGCAGAAAGTGTTTGTGAGCCATAAATTCCATCCACATTTCCATAGTAATAACCCCATCTTTTTAATTTGGTTTGTATTTGTTTTACTTCATCACTTCTAGAACCATATTTAGAAAGCGCATATGAAGAATTGGTATCTTCTCTAAAAAATATGTTGTATGATAAAAAAGCTGTTATAGATACTATTAATATAAGTATAGCAATAATATTGCTTTTATTTTTTATAATTTTCTTCATAAAAAAACCACCTTTAAAGAAAATTTCATTGTATATAAAAAATATTTTCTCCAAAAATGGTATTTTTATGTGTTTTTAATTAATTTTAGAATATTCCTACTATGTTTCCGTTTTCGTCTATATCTATCTTTTCTGCTGCTGGAACTTTTGGAAGTCCTGGCATTGTAAATATATTTCCTGTAAGTATTACTATAAAACCGGCTCCTGTTTTTAGTATTACATTTTTTACATGTATTTTAAATGGTTCTAAACATAATAAGTTTTTAGCATCATCTGAGAATGAATATTGTGTTTTTGCTATGCAAACTGGCATATTTCCATAACCATTTTTCTTTAAATCTTGTATTATTTTTTCTGCTTCGTCACTATATTCTACTCCTTCTGCTCCATATATTTTTGTTGCTATTTTTTCAATTTTTTCTTTTATACTGTCATTTAATTCATAGCAATACTTAAAGTTTGCTGGTTTTTCACATAAGTCTACTATTTTTTCTGCCAAATCTATTGCTCCTTCTCCGCCTTTTGCCCAAGCTTCTACTAAACTTATATTTACACCTTTTTCTTCTAACTTATTTTTTAAGTATTCTATTTCTTTATCTGTATCTGTTATGTATTTATTGATTCCAACTATTACATTTAATCCATACACATTTTTTAAATTATCTATATGTTTTAATAAATTGTGAATTCCTTTTTCTAAATATTCTATAGATTCTTCTTTTATATCTTCTATTGGCATTCCGCCATGATATTTTAATGCTTTTATTGTTGCTACACACACAACTGCATCTGGTGTTTTAGGTAAGTTTCTGCATTTAATATCTAAAAACTTTTCTGCTCCTAAATCTGCACCAAATCCAGCTTCTGTAATGCAATAATCTGCAAGTTTCATACCCATTTTTGTAGCTATTACGCTATTACATCCATGTGCAATATTTGCAAATGGTCCACCATGTATTAATGCTGGAGTATTTTCTAATGTTTGAACTAGGTTTGGGTTAATAGCATCTTTTAAAAGCACTGTCATTGCGCCTTCTGCCTTTAAATCTTTTGCTCTTATTTCTTCTCCATTTTTATTATATCCTACTACTATATTTCCAATTCTTCTCTTCAAATCATTTAAGTCTTTTGCTAAACAGAATATTGCCATTATTTCTGATGCAACTGTTATATCAAATCCATCTTCTCTTGGAACTGCATTTTTTTCTCCTGATAAACATATTTCTACTTTTCTTAATGCTCTATCATTTAAATCTACGCATCTTTTCCAAATTACTTTATCAAATCCTAATTCATTTCCTTGGAAAATGTGATTATCTATTAATGCAGAAAGTAAATTGTTTGCTGATGTTATTGCATGTATATCTCCTGTAAAGTGAAGATTTATTTCTTCCATTGGAGCCACTTGAACATATCCTCCACCTGTTGCTCCACCTTTTATTCCAAATACTGGTCCTAAAGATGGTTCTCTTAACGCAAGTATAGCTTTTTTGTTTATTTTAGATAGTCCGTCAGCTAGTCCTATTGATATAGTAGTTTTTCCTTCTCCTAATGGTGTTGGGTTTATAGATGTTACAAGTATTAATTTTCCATCTTTTTTATCTTTTAGTTTTTCATATAATTCGTTTGAGATTTTTGCTTTGTATTTTCCATATTGTTCTAAATAATTTTCCTCTATTCCTAGTTTTTCTGCTACCTTTGTTATGTTTTGTAATTTTGCTTGTCTTGCGATATCGATATCTTCCATCTTTTACCTCCTAAATATTTTTTATAAATTTTCTTTATTAAAAATCTTGTTCTTCTATATTGTTATCACTATCATTTATTAAAACTGTTATTTTCTTTTCTGCTTTTTCTAAATAGTCACTTGCACTTTTTGAAAGTTTCATTCCTTCTTCAAATTTATTTATAGAATCATCTAAATTTAAGTCTCCTTTTTCTAATTCTTGTACAATTTTTTCTAGCTCTTGCATTGTTTCTTCAAAATTTATTTCCTTACTCATTTTTTACCCCCTATCCTGTTTTATTACAAGTCACTCAATGCTTGTGTGATTTACAACATATATATTATTCTTTTGTAAATTTTCCTGTTTTTAGATTTACTGTGTATATGCTTATTTCTCTTCTTGTTTCTTCTTCTCTTACGTATATTACATAGTTTCCGTTACCGTCTATTGATTCAAATGTAAAACACACATTGTCGTCTTCTCCCCAGTCTTTTTTAACGATGCTAAGGGCCTTTTCTTTATCACTTTTCTCTTTTTCTATTTCTGTTTTTGTAACTTCTTCTTCACCTACATTAGAAGAGGTGTTTTGTGTAGTGTTAGTTTGGTTGTTCTTTTCTTCATTTACATTTGTATTATTTTTATCTTCTATATTTTCGTTTTGTACATTATTTTCAACTGTATTATTTTCTATCGCATTTTCATTTAAATTTATTACTTCTTTTCCTTTGTCTTTTTCGATTTTTATTAGTTTTATTGTAAGTAAGGTTATTAGTATTACTAAAACTATTGTTACTGTTATTATAATTATTTTTTTCTTATTTTCCATAACTTTCACCTCATAGTACTTTTGTTTTTACTTCTCCATCTGTAAATCTTATACCTAACATATCATTTGTTTTTAATTCTTTAACACTTTTAATTGTTTTACCATTTTTTTGAACTATTGAATACCCTCTTGTTAATGTTTTTAAAGGGCTTAATGTATCTAATTTAGAAATCAATTCAATTGATTTTGTCTTTGAGTCTTTTACTTTGTTTGTTATTAAGTTTTCTAGATTTTTAATTATTATGTCTAAATTAATGTATTGCTCTTTTATTTTTGCCGTTGGGTCTGTAAACGCTTTTGATGACATAGATTTTTGATATCTTAATTTCATGAATTCTATTTTCTTTTTTAAAGATATTTTGTATCTTTGATTATATGTTTCTAATTTTTTCTTTATTTCTTCTATATCAGGAACTGCAAGTTCAGCTGCAGCGGAAGGAGTTGGTGCTCTCAAATCTGCTACAAAATCTGCTATTGTGAAATCTGTTTCATGACCTACTGCAGAGATTATTGGTATTTTTGAATTATATATTGCTCTTGCTGTTATCTCTTCATTAAATGGCCACAAGTCTTCTATTGAGCCTCCGCCTCTTGCCAAAATTAAAACATCTGCTAGTTTCTTTTCATTCATTATTCTAATTGCATCTGCAATTTCCAGTTCAGCGCCTTTGCCTTGCACTGGTATTGGAAATAATCTGATGTGAACATTTGGATTTCTCCTCGTAGATACGTTTATAATATCTTTTATAACTGAACCTGTTTTCGATGTTAACACTCCTATTGTTTTTGGCATAAACGGTATTTTTTGCTTATGGCTATTATCAAAGAATCCTTCTTTTTCTAATTTGTTTTTTAGTTCTTCATATTCTTTATATAGGTCCCCAATCCCATCTTCTTTCATTGCTTTTACATATATCTGGTATATTCCGATCTCTTTCAAATACAGAAACTGTTCCTAGAACTAATACTTTCATTCCATCTTTTGGGGTAAAATTTAAAGTAGCAGTAGAGCTCTTAAACATTATGCATTTTATTAAAGAACCCTCGTCCTTTAATGTAAAATACATATGTCCTGTATAATGATGTTTGAAGTTAGATATTTCACCTCTAACATAAACATTGTTTAAGTACTCATCTTCTGCTACTTTTTCTTTTATATATTTATTTAAGTAAGATACAGTAATTGGTTCTATTTTCAATTTATTTCTCCTTAACTATACTTGCTAAAATTCCATTAATAAACACTGGTGAAGATTCTTCTCCATATGTTTTTGCAAGTTCAACAGCTTCATTAATTGCTACTTTAAAAGGAATCTCTTTATATTGTATTTCATAAATTGCAAGTTTTAATAATGCTAGATTCACTTTTGATATTCTTTCTAAGTTCCAATCTTTTTTCAAGTTATTTCTTATTAATTCTAGTATTTCTTCTGAATTTTTACTTGTGCCATTTACTATGTCTTTTATATATTTTTTGGCTTCTTCCGAAATTATATTATTGTTTTCAAAAAACAATTGCATATCTTCATCATTTATTTCTTTTTGTATTTCTATTTGGTATAGTAGTTTGAATGCTAATTCTCTTGTTTGTGATCTGTTCATAAATTCCTCCATAAAGCTTATTATAGTTTATCTATATATGATTTTAATTTTTCTTTTACTAATTCTTTGTTGTGTTGAACATAGTTTCCTAACAAAATTCCCGCAATTACTATTAGAATAACTATTAATGCCTTGTGAAGATTTAGTAATAAAGCAACTATAGCTACTATTCCGCCAATTATTGCACCTCTATAATTAATTAGAAATTGTTTAACTTTTTCCATAACTCAACATCCCTTATTCTTTAATTTGTGGTTCTTTCTTTACACTTATATTTTTTACTCTTATGTTTACTTCTGTAACATCTAAGTCTAATGATTTTTTAATTGCTTCTTTTACGTTGCTTTGTAATTTAGCAGATAAATCTTTAATTACAGCATCTGGATGTACTGATAAAGTAATATATATTTTTATGTGGCTTTCTTCATCCACTTCTACTTTTGTCATAACTGTTTCTGCGCTGTCAAAAGATTTTATAACTGTATTTGCCAAGCTTTCTATTGTATCTCTTGATACTAATAGTTTACCATTATCATTTTCTAATAAAATTCCATCTTTTCCTTGACTTTCACTTGAGTAAGAGTTAAAGAAAATTGATTTTATTGATAATAGTATTAATATTATAGCTAGTCCTAAAGAAATGTTTCCTGCAACACTATTCTCTACTAAAAAGCTTATTCCGTTATATGCTAAAATAACATCAATCCATCCAAATTGTAAAAAGCAAACTAATACTGATATTATTAAAATTATTATTGAAAATAATATTAAATTAAATTTATCTAACCCTTTCATTTTTATTTCTCCTCTTCTTCTTCATTTTTTGGTTCTTCTTTTTCTTCTGGTATATTCACACCTTGTACATGTACATTAACACTTGTTACTGTTAATCCTGTCATTGTTTCTACTGCTTTTTTTACTCTGTTTTGTATCTCAAATGCAATATCTGGAATTCTTGCTCCATATTCTACTATTATATTAACATCTATTTTAACTTCTTTTTCACCTACGTCAACTTTTATACCTTTTGATAAGTTCTTTTTCCCACTAAAAACTTCTGAAATTCCTCCAGCAAATCCGCCAGCCATTCCAGCTACTCCAGAAATCTCTGAAACTGCTTTTCCTGCAATTACTGAAACTACATCATCTGCTATTTTTATCTCCTCATTATTTGCTTCTGAAATTTCAACTGTTTCATTTTTTTCTATTGTATCTTTATTTTCTTCTTCCATCTTATTACCTCCTAAAACAATAATGTTTTAATATAATTTCTATACTAGTATATCAATTAAAATATCATTTTACAACAGTTTTTTACTATTTTTTTCTATAAGTATCACTTACAAACTTCTGCAAGTACATTAGATAAACATTGCATACTTAAAATACATTGTTCCATTGTATTACCTGTTGCACCTACTTCTATTATACTAGAACCATTTGTTAAATGTTGATTATATCTTGAATTTCTTATTATAATTGGTCTAAACAAACCTGGATACATTTCATTTGCTTTTTCTTGAATTTTTACAGCCATTTTTAAATTTTGTACCCAATTTGGATGTTCCAAACCTCCTCCATTTGTTCCTATTACAAACATAATTTGTGCCACATAATTATCATTAATTTTAATTGTTGGTGCATATTCATTACTGCTTCCTACTGCATCTCTATGAAGGTCAAAAACTAATTGAGTATTTTTCCCTTCCAGCAAACCTTCTAATGTATTTAATGACCTTGCATAAGACCCAGAATATGCTGGATAATCATGATAGGTTGTATTATGTGTTACATTAAATTCTTTTTCTTTCAAATAATTTGTAAGTTCAGTACCCACTCTTGCAACACTATAATTTAAATCTGTTGTTCTGTAATTTCCTGTTGCTTCGTATTCATAACCGTGCACTTGGTGTATAGCTTTCACATGTGTGAGTATGATATATTAATATGTCTTTTTTATTTGTAATTTCTACATTTGGAACCAACATATCTTCTGTAATTTCATAATCACTTTGATTATTTATTTGTACACTGCCATATGATGAAGTTACTTTAGGTGTTATATTATTTTCTTGTACAGCTTCTGTTGTTGCATTTTCTGGAAGTTTTGCTACTTTATTTATAAGCTCTTCTGTATCATCTGTTGTAAGGTCATTTTTATTTATTATTAAATCTGTATTTTCTAAAATTGCTTCATCTAAAATGTTTGCTCCCATTGCAAGTATTTTATTATTTGTAAAAAAGTTTTCTTTTTCGCTTTCTTTTTTTCCATATTCCATTAGCGGAATTGAAATATCCAAACACTTTGTAAAAGAATATTCATTTATTTGCTTTTTTATATTATTTCCGTTTTCTTTTATATTTTTCTCTTGTTTTTTTAAATCTACTGTTTTTACTAGTTTTATCATAAAAAAAGTTATAGAAACTATAACCAAAAATTTAAGAATATACCTAAATAGGTCCTTTGCATTTATTACTGCTATGTTCATTTGCAATTTTCTCCTTTGAATTTAACCTATTTAAATATATTCTTTTGATTTTGTATTATTATACTATTTTAATTTTTCTATTATTTTTTCTATCTCCATTTGTTCTTGTGTTCCGTTTGCCATGTCTTTTATTGTATACATTCCTGTTTTTATTTCATCTTCTCCTATCACTAATACATATGGAATATTTAATCTATCTGCATATTTGAATTTTGCTTTCATTTTTTTGTTATCAAAATAAATTTCTGTATTTATTCCTGCTTTTCTCAATTCATTTGCTATTTCTATTGATTTACTCGAATCTTCTATCATAGAAATTACTAAAACATCTGATATTGATTTTTTATCTGCTTTTATTAATTGCATATCATTCAATATAAAGAATAATCTTGTAAGTCCTATTGACATTCCTACTCCTGGTAAATTTTTGTCTGTATAATATCCTGCTAAATCGTTATATCTTCCACCTGAACATATACTTCCTATTGATTTATATTGATTTAAAAATGTTTCATATACTGTTCCTGTATAATAATCTAGTCCTCTTGCTATACTTAAATCAATTTCAAAACAGCTGTCTGGAATTCCAAATGCTCTCATGTATTTTACTACTTCTTTTAATTCATTTAATCCTGTTTTATATGTTTCATTTTCTATTCCAAGCTCTTCTAATTTTGATAGCTTTTCATCTGTTGTACCTTTTATTTCTATAAAATTAATTATTTTGTTTATGCTCTCTTCTGGCATATTATAATCGTCTCTAAATATTGCAATTACTAATTCTTTTCCGATTTTTTCTATTTTATCTATTGTTCTTAAAATGTCTGCTGATTTTTCTTGTACATTTGCATCTTCAAATAGTCCATTTAATATTTTTCTATTATTGATATGTATAGATAAATCATCTAATCCCAAGCTTTTAAATGTTTCGTACATGATTGCTGGTATTTCTGCATCATTTATTATATTTAATTCTCCATCACCTATTACGTCTATATCACATTGGTAAAATTCACGGAATCTACCACGTTGAGCACGTTCTCCTCTGTATACTTTTCCTATTTGATATCTTCTAAACGGAAATGTAATTTGGTTATAGTATTCTGCAACATATTTTGCAAGTGGCACTGTTAAATCAAATCTTAGTGTTAAATTGCTATCTCCTTTACTAAAAGAATATAATTGTTTTTCTGTTTCTCCACCTGCTTTTGCAAGTAATACTTCTGAGCTTTCTATTACTGGTGTATCTATTGGTAAAAAGCCAAATTTCTCATAAGTACTTCTTATTTTATCTTGCATTTGGTTAAATAATATTTGTTCATTTGGAAGTAACTCCATAAAACCTGATAATGTTTTTGGTTGTACTTTATTCATAATATATCCTCCTTATCTGTTTTTCTTGGATCACCTTGAACGGTGCTCCATACAAATTTCTCATATTTAATAAGTTTTTGGTTTTAATTCTAAATAAATTGGTTCTTCTTCTTTTATTATTGTTGATTTTCCATGCCCTGGATACACTATTGTATCTTCTGGAAGCACCATTAATTTTTCTGTTATAGATTTTATTATATCTTCAAAACTACTTGTTGGCAAATCTGTTCTTCCCCAAGAGCCTCTAAATAATGTATCTCCTGAAAATAGCAATTTTTCTTCTTCTGAATAAATTGAAATTCCGACCTTTTGTATGTCCTGGTGTATGCAATATTTTAAATTCTAGATTTCCTATATGAATTAAATCTCCATCATCTAATCTAGCATCAGCTTGAACTATAACTCTTCCAAGTCCTACATACTCTGCTAAGTTTATATCTGGATTTTTTAATCCCTCTTCATCTAATCTATGAATTAAAACTTTTCCCCCGGCTTTTTGTCTTAACTCATTTACTCCTGCTATATGGTCGCCATGGCAATGAGTAAGAAGTATATATTTTACTTTTGCATGGATTGTATTTAACATTTCTACTATTTTGTCTACATCTCCACCTGGATCAATTACCATTGTTTCCTTTGTTTCTTCGTCTTGAACAATATAGCAATTAGTACCTCCAACTGCTGGTATGTCAATCTTAATCCTTTTTAAAATCATCATTGTTTTCATCTTCCTTTGTTTTCTTTAGTTATTTTTTACGATTTACCTCATAAACACTATCCACTTTTCTAATTGCCTTTATAACCTTGTTCAATTGTTCTATATTTTCTACTTCAACTGTTACTTCTATTGTGGCAATTCTTTCTCTACTTGTTTTAGTATTTACTCCCATTATATTAATTTTCTGAGAAGTAATTTCTCTTACTATATCAGAAAGTAGTCCTGTTCTATCATTTGAAAGTATTTCTATGTCTACATTATATGTTCCTTCTGTTTCTTCGTTGTACCACGCAACATCTATTATTCTATCTTTGTCTTGTAGCAAGTCTTCCATGTTTTTGCAGTCTGTTCTATGGATAGATACTCCTCTTCCTTTTGTTATATAGCCTATAATATCATCTCCTGGAACCGGATTGCAACATCTCGAAAATTTAACTAAGCAATTATCAATTCCTTTTACTATAACTCCTGATTTTGGTGCTTTTTTAACTGTTTTATTTTTAGAATCAGTTAGTTCTTGAATTTTTTCTTCTATAACTTCTTCTTCATGTTCCTTCTTGTATTCCTCTAACAATCTTGTAATTATCTTTCCTGGTGATATTGCTCCAAATCCAATACTTGCAAACATATCATCAGTAGTTGCATAATTATATCTTTCTAATGCACTATTTACCCATTCTGGTTTAAACAAATCACTGTGAGTCATTCCTATTCTTTTTATTTCTCTGTCTAGAATTTCTTTTCCTCTTATTATATTTTCTTCTCTTTCTGATTTTTTAAACCATTGTTGAATTTTTGTTTTTGCACTTGAACTTTTTACATATTTTAACCAATCACGACTTGGTCCTTTTGGAGTATCTGATGTTATTATTTCTACTATATCTCCACTTTTTAACTTCGTTACTATTGGCATCATTTTACTGTTTATTTTACAACCAATCATTCTATGACCTACTTCTGCATGAATTGCATACGCAAAGTCTATTGGTGTTGAATCTCTAGGCAAAACTTTTATTTCTCCTCTTGGAGTAAATACATATACTTCATCTTCAAATAGTTCTGTTTTTAATGTTTTTAAAAACTCATCTGGATCTTGCATATCTTTTTGCCATTCTAAAGTTTCTCTAAGCCATGCTAATTTATCTTCTGCTACTACAACATTTGATTTTTTACCTGTTTTGTTATTTGCTTCTTTATATGCCCAGTGTGCAGCGATACCAAATTCTGCTATTCTATGCATGTCCCAAGTTCTTACTTGTACCTCAAATGGTGTTCCATTTGGTCCAATTAAAGTTGTGTGTATTGATTGATACATATTTGGCTTTGGAACCGCAATATAGTCTTTAAATCTTCCCGGCATTGGACTATATAACTCATGGACTACACCAAGTGCTGCATAGCAATCTTTTACTGAATTTACTATTATACGAAGTGCAAACAAGTCATATACTTGGTCTAATGTAATGTTATCTCTTTTCATTTTTCTATATATACTATATAAATGCTTTGCTCTTCCTGTAATTTCTGCTTTTATGTCTTCTTTTTTTAGAGCTACTTTTATTTCTTCCATTATTTTGTCTATAAACTCTAAGCGTTCTTCTCTCTTCTTTTCTATTCCTGCTACTAATTCTCTATATTCTTCTGGATATAAGTATCTAAAGCTTAAATCCTCTAATTCCCATTTCAAAGAATAAATACCTAAACGATTTGCAAGTGGTGCATATAAGTCCATTGTTTCTTTTGCGTTTGCTATTTGTCTGTTTCTTGGTATATAGCTTAAAGTTCTCATATTATGAAGTCTATCTGCAAGTTTTATTAATATTACTCTAATATCTTTTCCCATTGCTAAGAACATTTTTCTATAATTTTCTACTTGTTGCTCTTCAACTGTTGTATATTTAATTTTTCCGAAGTTTTGTTACTCCTTCTACCATTTCTGCAATTTCGTCGCCAAATTCTCTTACAATGTCCTCATGTGTAATAGGTGTATCTTCAACAACATCATGTAATAGTGCTGCACAAATTGTACTATCATCTAATTCTAATTCTGCTAATATATATGCTACTTCTAATGGATGAATAATATATGATTCGCCAGATATTCTTTTTTGCCCTTTATGGTTTTCATATGCATAGTTATATGCTTTTCTTATTAAGTCAGTATTTGAATTAGGATTGTTTGTTTTCATTTTATCTATTATTTTATCTATTGTTACATTTTCTTTGTTTTGCATATAAATTTCCTTTCTCTATATTGATTTCATAACATCTTTTATATTTATTTGGATTATCTCTTCTCCGCCCATATTTGTTTATTTCTAAGTTTCCTGCTATATCAATTTTATCTCCTATTAAATATTCTTCTGACAAATATCCTAAATTAAATCCTATTGCATTTATTAATAAATTATCATCTTTTAATGTTAATTTTAAATGTTTTCCTTCTGAAAGTGCTCTAATTGAATCAATTTTTAAATTTTTATATACAAATATAGGATTTTTGTTTTTCTCTCCGAATGGTTCTAGCATTTCTAAGTCTTGTATAGTTTTTTTATTTACATCTTTTGCTGTAATTATGCTATCTATTTTTATAACTGGTATAATTTGTTGTATATTTTTACTTTTTGCTATTTCTTCAAAAGCTAATTTAAAATCATTATATTTTTCTTTTTTTAGTGAAAGTCCAACAGCCATTTCATGGCCACCATATTTTTCTAGATAAGCACTTGTTTCTACTAAGGCTTCGTGTAAATCAAATCCCGGTAAGCTTCTCCCAGAACCTTTTCCAATATTATCTTCAAAACATATTAGTATAGTTGGTTTATAGAATTTTTCTGTTAATTTTGAGGCAACAATTCCAATTACACCATGGTGCCAATTATCTCCGCTTAAAACTATAGTATTTAATTTTTCTATATCTTCTTTTTCTAGTTCTTTAATTGCCTGCTCAAATATATCTTTTTCTTTTGTTTGTCTTTCTAGGTTATAGCTATTTAATCTTGTCGTTATTTTTCTTGCTTCTTCTATATTGTTTGTTAAAAACAAATCTAAAGCTTCTTCTTGATACCCCATTCTGCCACAAGCATTTATTCTTGGAGCTACGCCAAAAGATATTGTATTTGAATCTATTTTTTTATACCCTGATTGCAATATTAATTCTCTTAATCCAATATTTCTTGTTTGTGCTACTAACTTTAATCCTAATTTTGCAATTACTCTATTTTCATCAACTAATGGAACTATATCTGATATTGTACCTACACATACTATATCTAAATACTTTAAAAATTCTTTTTCTTCTAAACCTAATCTTAGTGATATTGCTTGTATTAATTTAAATACCGCTCCACACCCGGCTAGTCCTCTAAATGGATATTGGCTATCTTTCCTTTTGGCATTAATTATTGCATATGCATTTGGCAAACTCTCTGACTGTTCATGATGGTCTGTTATTATTGTTTCTATTCCCAGTTGATTAGCTAATTCAACTTCCTCTATTCCAGATATTCCACAGTCAACAGTTATCATTAAAGTATACTTTTGTTCTGCTATTGACCTTATAGCATTTTCGTTTAACCCATATCCTTCTTCTAATCTGTTTGGAATATAATGGCCTGTTTTTAATCCTCTTTCTTCTAGGAATTTTTTCAAAACAGTTATACTAGTTATTCCATCTACATCATAATCCCCATAAATCATAACCTTCTCTTGGTTATTTATTGCTTTAATTATTCTTTCTACTGCTTTATCCATATCTGGCATTAAATATGGATCATAAAAATCGTTCCTTGTGGGATTTAGAAAAGTGTCTATCTCTTTATCATCTGTTATTCCCCTATTTACTAATATTTTTGTTAGTAATTCTGATATATTATGCTTTTTTGCTATATCAATTATTTCTTCACTATTTTCCTCATAAAACTCCCATTTTTTATTCATAATATCTCCCTAAAATAAACATTTGTTATATTATATATCTTTTCTAATAGTTTTAAAAGGTTTTTTTGTATTTTTTATATTATATTATGTCTATATATATATGGTTGATTTTTTGAATTGATAGTAGTATAATCACTTTTGCACGTAAATTTTATGGATTAGGAGTGGTTACAATGTGCAAGGAAATTCTTCTTTTTGAGGGAAAAGAAATTTCTCTAATATCTCTTTTAAATGGGCATTGTCCTGAATGGAAAGGTTGTAAACATATCTTTGTTTCTACAGCCGTTCACGACAGGCTTTTACCATTTTTAGATGATTCCAAATTAGGAATTTTCCAAGAAGGAGAAGTTCGGTACAGGATGAGGGCTCTTACAAATACCCTGTTCGGTGTTGAATGGATTGAGTCTGAGGAAGAATGTTTTCATTTTTCCTGTAACCTGGTTTTAGAAGGTCCCGCAATAAAGTTGACCTTCTAATAAAAAGGAAGCAAAAGATTTTAATATTCTCTTGCTTCCTTTTGTTCATTAATCAATATTAAAAAGCGCTTTAACATTCCATGTAGTTCCATTTACTGTATCATTTAATATAATTCCTTTACTATCTAATTCGCTTCTAATTGCATCTGCTGTTTCAAAATCTTTTATTTTTTTTGCCTCACTTCTTTTAGCTATCATTTCATCAATTTTTTCTTCTGTGATATCAAGATTTGCAACATATTTTTGTTTCATTTCTGTAAGGAATTTTTCTGGTTCTTGTTCAAATAATCCAAGAATTCCATAAACCTCTTTTACATTTGCAAGTATTTTAGCTAATGTATTTGCTGTTTTCTCTCTATTATTCTTTTTAGCGTTTTTCATTATTACATTTACATATTTAAAAATGCTGTGTAAGTTTGAAAGTGCTGCAGCACTATTAAAGTCATCGTCCATAACTTCTATAAAATTTGGTATAATGCTTTCAGAAATATCATCTTCCAATGCTTCTCCATCTTTATTTCCATTATATAAATTAATAAATTCTTTCATTGCTTTTATTGTATTATAAAAATAATATAAATGTTTTTCTGCTAATGCAAAATCTTTGTCTAGTAAGTCCATATCTGATGTGTAGTGTTTTGAATACATTACAAATTTAATTACTTCATAATTATATTTTTTTAGTGCATCTCTAATGCTTAATGAGTTTCCTAATGATTTACTCATTTTTTCTCCATTAATTTTAATTAATCCGCAGTGAGACCAATACTTTGCAAAAGGTTTTCCTGTTAAAGCTTCACTTTGTGCAATTTCATTTTCGTGGTGAGGGAATATTAAATCTTTTCCTCCTCCATGAATATCAATTGTTTCTCCAAGGTTTTTTAAAACCATAGTAGAACATTCAATATGCCATCCTGGTCTACCTTCTCCCCAAGGTGATTTCCATGAAATCTCTCCTGGTTTTGCTGCCTTCCACAAAGCAAAATCTATTGGATCATGTTTTCCTTCTTCTACATCTTTTCTAACTCCATTTAAAAGTTCATCAACTTTTCTATGTGATAATTTTCCATATCCAGGAAAACTTCTTACATTAAAGTAAACATCTCCATTTTCTGCTGGATATGCATGGCCTTTATCAATAAGTCCTTGAACGAATTCAATAATATTTTCTATATTTTCTGATGCTTTTGGCTTTACATCTGCATCTGTAATATGAAGATTTGCCATATCTTTTTCAGTTTCTTCAATTTGTTCTCTAGAAAATTCTAGTGGATCTTTTCCAAGCTTATTTGCTCTGTCAATAATTTTGTCATCTACATCAGTATAATTTCTAACATATTTTACATTATATCCTCTATAACGTAAATAATCAGCTACCATAGCATATGCAATCGCTTGTCTTGCATGGCCTATATGGCTTAAATCATATACTGTAATACCACATGCATACATTTTTACATTTTTACCGTCCAATGGAATAAATTCTTCTTTACGTCCAGTCATTGAATTATAAAGTTTCATAATATTACCTCCTACTTTATAGATAAGAATTTTAATTATATATTACTAATTTTATTGCTATTTTTTATTTAATATTTATATAATATATCATAATTAGCTACTAATTACAATAGAACCAATTTTGCCCTATTCAACCAAGAAAAGTGGCTTTGCTACACTTTTCTTCTCGCCGATTTGAGTTTCCGAATAAAATGAGGAAATCTCAAAGGCAATAGCGATTATAGCCTTTTTGTTGAATAGGAAAATCTTCGATTTTTTCTATTCAACAAAAAAAGTTATGCAACCTGCATAACTTAATATATAAAATATACATTAATTATTGCAGGCACAAAATTTACTCGTACCTACAACATAGGTAAGAGTATTATCTGCAACAACAATTAATTAATATATATTTTCTCATATTTAATTCCTCACTATTTATTTTTAATAATTATATATTTAAAATCGCTTAATGTCAAGGGGAAAATGTGTTATTTAATATTATTATGGCATTGTTATATTCTAAAGCTATCTGATTTATTAAACTTTATATTTTTTATATTTATTACATATTGTTATTGTTGATTTATTTTTTATTTTTTCAATTGGTATTATATATTTCTCTAAATTTTCTAACAAAATAAACACTTCATCAACATTAGTCTCTATAATAGTTTTATATGTTTTTCCTTTTGTTCCTCCACAGCTTTTTAAAGCTACTTGATAGTTTCCATATTTTGTTTTACATCCACTTGATTTTACTTGAACTCTTTTTAATGTTTTATCATTATCTACAATCAAATCATAATCTTGTGTATCATTTAGTGGTATTGATACTATGTAACCATTCGAAGCATAATATGCAATTGCTATTCCTAATGAGCTGTTTCCTTTTTCTTTATTAGTGTTAAATAGCATATTCTTCTCTCCCCTTTTCGAATATCTGTTTGTATTATAATATTTCTTCTTTCTTTTTTTGTCAAGTATCTTTATATAATTTATGCGCAACTAAAAAAGTCATAGTTTTACTATGACTTTTTTAGTTGGTGGGCAGGGATGGATTCGAACCATCGTACTCGTATGAGAACAGATTTCTTACTACTATAACTTTCGTTACCATTTAAAATGTTTGTAGTCTGGACTTTCTCTTCATCTTCTTTAAGATGCCAGGTATAAAGTCTCTACACTCAAGAATTACTTCTTTAGCTCGGGATTATCATCAGCATAATCTGTTAAGACTTCCCCGAATTAGCCTAGTTTTCACCATACAATCACTTGTATGGGCTGCAATTTCTGATTCTTTGAAAATCAAAGTCTACAGTCTGCCGCCTTTAGCCACTCGGCCACCTACCCATATTTAGTTATAAAAAAATTTTGCGTTGGTGCTCCCTCAAGGATTCGAACCTTGGACCCACCGGTTATGAGCCGGTTGCTCTGACCAACTGAGCTAAGGGAGCATTTGTTCAACGCGAAATTTATTATAAGATATTTTTCGCGTTCTGTCAATACAAAATTTCAATTTTTTTAATTTTTTTAAAAATTATTTTCTAACATATGTTATATACTCGTAATCGTAAGGGTTTTCGTCATTTTTTAATCCCTTTTCTTTTGAAATTTCTTTCCATTCTGCTTCTTTTATTTCTGGAAAATATACATCCCCCTCAAAATCTTGATTTATTTTTGTTATATATAATTTATTTACATATGGCATTAATAATTTATAAATTGTTGCTCCACCTATTACAAAATTTTCTTCATCTGAATTTATATATTTATCTAATTTTGATATATCATCTAAAATTTCTACATTTTCATTGTCTATATCCATTTCCATATCATTGCATAATATAATATGTTTTCTATTTGGTAAAACTCTTCCTAATGATTCAAATGTTTTTCTTCCCATTATTATATTTTTTCCTGTTGTAATTTGTTTAAATCTCTTTAAGTCTTCTGGTAAATGCCAAATTAGTTTATTATCTTTTCCTATTACATTATTATTTGCTATTGCAACTATTGTACTTAGCATTATATTTATCTTCCTTTCTCTTTTTATTTATACTGCTACATCCATTTTTATTTTTCCTAAATGCTTGTAATCTATTAGTTCTATGTCTTCTGGTTTAAAATCATAAAAGTCTTTTATTTCTGGATTTATCCAAAGTTTTGGTGCTGGATATGCTTTATCCCTTCTTGATAATTGTTCTTTCATGCCTTCTACTTGATTTTCATATATATGTGCATTACTTATACATACTGTAAGTAAGCCTGGTTTTAAATCTGTTACTTGTGCTAACAAATGAACAAATACAGCATATTGTGTTACATTAAACGGATGTCCTAAAGGAATATCATTTGATCTTATTGTAAGCATACAGTTTAATTTTCCATCTGTTACATCCCAGCAACTGTTAAACACACATGGATATAGAGCTCCTGTATCTAAATATGGTATTTGCCAAAGATTTAGTACCATTCTTCTATCTTGTGGATTTGTTTTTAATTGATGTATTAATTTATCTACTTGATTAAATTTCTTTACAACCCATCCATAAGCTGTTCCTATTGTTCCATCTTCCATTTCCCATTCGTCCCATATATGAACATTTTGCTCATGTAAATCACTAATTTTATTAGATTGTTTTTGAAAGATCCATAGCAATTCTTTTATTGCTGCTTTATATGCAACATATTTTGTTGTAAGTATAGGAAATTCTTCTTGCAAATTGAATTGCAAAATTTGGTGTGGTAACTTGTATGTAGCTATTCCTGTTCTGTTTTGATCATAATATCCATCTTTTAAAATTCTTTCTACCAAATCTAGGTATTGTTCATCATATTTACTCATATCTTCCTCCATATATTATCTTGCAAAAAATAGAACGGAATAGCTTCCGTCCTATCTCATAATAGATTTATTTTTAATTTCTTTCTCCTCTACCTTCTGGAAGTGCTGGAACATCTAATACAACTCTTATTTTCATTACATATGATATTGCTCTTACTAATTTGCTATTTTTAATTCTTTCCCATAATGTTGGTTTTACTTCAAATCTTGTTTCTTCTATGAATGAATCTTCTACTATATCTTCTTTAACAGCTTCTACTTTTTCTTGTTTTACTGGTTCTTCCACTGGTGTAGGAATTCCTTTTAATGCTTCTGCTATTTCTATTCCTATGTAACTTAAAGCTTTTGATCTATCTTCTATTCTTTCCATATCTATTTCAATATGTAAATTTCCTTCTAGGTTTGAAATTCTAGCTCTTATTAATTTTAAAGCATCCTCATAGTTTGCTGGTTTTTTTGTTTTGCATTTTCCAATTATAGTTAAAGCTTCTATTACATCTTCTGACATAACATTGCTAATTTGTTTTACTTTTACTTTCCATTCTTTATCTTTATTTTGAACTGCTTCAAATACTGCTTTTAATTCATTTGCTTTTGCAATGTTATCTTCTCTTTGTCTTATTAATTTTTCAATTTGTTTTGTGTTTTCTTCAAATTGGTTTGTAGCATATTCAACTAGTCCATATGAAGCTTTATATACACTTGCTGGGAAGTTTTTCTTTTTTGGATATTCTGTTAAATATGTTTTAATTGAATCTATTAAATCTTTAAAATAAGCATCCTCATCTAATTGAACGATTTGCTTCTTATTATTTGGATTTATCATTTTTTGAACTTTGTCAATATTTGATAAAATTTTTTCTTCTGTAATTATCATTTTCACGTTTACTATGCCTGGCTTATGAAAAAATAGCACCGTAAACTCACCCTCCTTTGTCCTATGTACTTTTATTGTTTATAATTATACATTCTTTGCGAAAAAACTACAATAGGATTTGCAAAATTTAATTTATCTATTTCGTTACAATTTTATTACATTAATATTACAAAAGTCAATATATTTTTTTATATTTTTTCTTTATTTTTGACCTTCGATTTTTGCTAATTCTTCGTGCCTTTTTATTTTTAATGTTGTAGTTTTTATAAGTTCTTCTTCTGAAACAATTATTTCTTTAATATACTTGTATGGTGGCATTGTTTTATTTACTTCTTTTATTTTTGACCATAACGCTTCTTTTATTTCTTCTTCTGTAGTTGCGTTATATAATTCCTTCATCAAATCTTTATCATATACTATTTTTACACAAAGTTTTAAGTCGTCTTCGTTATTTTCTTCTGGTTTTCCATATATAAAAGATTCTTTTACGCCATCAATTCTATTTATTATACTCTCAATCTCTTCTGGATACACATTTTTACCATTCTTTAAAACTATTACACTCTTCTTTCTACCTGCCAAGAATAGAAATCCCTTTTTATCAATGTATCCTAAATCTCCTGTATGAAACCAACCTTTTTCAAATACTTCTTTATTTGCTTCATCATTTTGATAATATCCAAGCATTACACTTGGTCCTTTTACAATAACTTCTCCAATTCCATTTTCGTCTTTATTTATTATTTTTACTTTTAAACTAGGGAACACCTTTCCTACAGATCCTAATCTCTGAGCAAAATCTGTTCCTGCAGCTATAACTGGAGATGTTTCTGTTAATCCATAGCCTTGAACAATTCTGAAGCCTAATTCATTGAATCCTTTTTCTACTTCATAATCTAATGCTGCTCCACCATTTACCATAAGTCTTAGTTTTGGTCCTAACGATTCGTGAATTTCCTTGAACATTTTCTTTCTAAAATCTATCCCTACTTTTGAAAGCATTCCACTTAATTTCATTATTTTTTCTACTTCTGCTAGTTTCCCTTTTTTCTCAATTGACTTCATAACTCTTTTATAGATATTTTCATAAAGTGCTGGTACAGAAATCATTGCAGTAATCTCAAATTCTTTTATATTACTTGCAATATGTCTTATTCCTTCACAATATGCAATTGAAGCTCCTGTATACATAACATAAAGGAATCCAACTGTACATTCAAATGTGTGGTGCAATGGTAAGAATGATAATAAAGTATCCTTTTCATCAATTTTTAATACAGCTGCTATATCCATTAAATTTGAACATATATTTTTGTGTGATAGCATTACAGCTTTTGACATTGCTGTTGTTCCTGATGTAAATAGCATGCATGTCATTTCTTCATTATTAATTTTAGCATTTAAGAATTTTTTATTTCCTTTTTTTATTAATTCCATTCCTTTTTTTACAAGTTCATGTTCTGAATAGATACCATTTTCCATTTTTTCCAAGTCCATTGATATATAATATCTTAAATCTGTTGTTCTTCTTTGTTTTATATCTTGCATAACTTCATCATATTTACTTGAATAAAATATTGCTTCTACTCCCGAACGAATTATTAAACTTTCTAATTCATTTGCTGGCAAAGATTTATCTAGTGGTACAACAACTCCTGTTCCACAACATGTTGCTAAATATGCTAAACACCATTCATATCTATTTTCTGATATTATTGCAATTCTTTTCCCTTTTAAACCTAAATCTATTAATTTAGTCCCTAATGCGTTTACTTTTTCTATAAACTCTTTATATGTAATTACATCAAAAACTCCTGGCTCTTTTGTTTTATATTTGAAAGCAGGCTTATCACCAAATTTTTTTTCTGTTTTTTCTAACATATCTTTTAAATCTGTAATTTTTTCGAATGGATGTAGTTTTCCTTTTTTCTTTTTTTCTTTTTCTTCTGCTAGTTCTTCTATTTCCTCTATTTCCTCTTTTTTATATCCTTTTTCTTCAAAAAATTTTAACATTGTATTTAATATTTTACGTTTTTCTTTGTCCATATTTACACCTCATTTTTTTATTGACTTATACATTATATCTCAAAAGTTTTTTAATTTCAAGAACAATAAGAGTTTGTTGAAATTCCCTAGTATATAAAAACAGTGAATGACAAGAGCCATCCACTGCATTCTGACATGTTACAAAATTACAAATTTAGAGACTGTGCATACGAAAACATTTTATATGCAAATTTTTCTGTGCCTGGAGTAAACTCGGCTAATCCGGCTTTAAATTTAGGAAAATGTCCTCCCATAGCACGAACAAAATCCTCGTCTCGTGTTCCAGCTTTAAGCTGGCGCCAAATTTCAGCAATTGCAGACATATAATCCGCACCTTTTATCAAAGCCTTAAAACTTGCGTTTTCACTAGTTTCAAACATAACATTTTCAAGTGCTTCTCTTCCTTTTTTAGATACAAACGGATACATATTTTTTCTCATCATTTCTAACTCATATGCTTCTGTAATTTTTCTAAAATTTGGAATACTATCTTTTATCGGTGAAGGAATGTCTCTTGTGTAGGTTTCAGGAATATCATGAAATATTCCCATAAAAAAGCATTTTGTTGCAACATCTTCTGTATATCCTTTTTCAAGTGCCATAAAATACGCATATTCTGCGGTTTCAAAAAGATGTCCTAAAACAGAACATTCAACCTGATATGAATATGAAGCCCATCTATTTTGGTATCTCAATTTTGAAATATCTTTAAATACCTTCCAATATCCACCATTTTGATCTCTTAAATCTTCAAATCCAGGAATATCTTCGTATTTGGTCATAGATGAAATAATCTCTTCATATTTTTCGTCATAATCACCATTTACATTGTTTTTAATTTCTTTCAGTTCTAACAATGTAGCGATTTTAGTTGCCGCTTTATAAATGCGTTCCTCTAAAGTGTCACAACCCTGTTTTAAAAATTCTGCAAACTCTTCTCCTGCGACATCTCTGATTGTATTAAGTGTTGCAGTTTTAAAATTCTCATTAAAATCAATTTTTCCCAAATAACAAATTTCTTCAAGTATATGCTCTGGAATGTCATAATTCACATAAACTTTTTGAAAAGACCTATAAATAGCAATTTGGGGAAACAAATTAAAATTAACTTTTAACCCTGCTTTTTGCACTTCTACCGCCAGCATATAACATATTGCACTATTTAATGCCTGTTTTGAAATCTCATCATGACTTCCTTTTGTTATAAAAGATGTCCACCGTCTTAAGTTGTTGTTGCCTTGATTAAGTTTGTTTAGCGCCTCATAAATTTTTTCCATGTCCATATTCATTTTCCTCCTTAAAATTATTTGTCTCCTGCTGTAGCTTTGATGTCACGCAAGGAAGACTATATAAATGAATACAATTAAATTGTATCATCTTTTTATGTTTACTTCAAGTATCTATTATAATATGCAAACGTCCTAATTTGTTCTTTTTCGACTTTTTTATTGTTCAGGCATTCACAAATTGACTAAAAAATGTTACAATAGATATAAATAATTATAAAGGTGATTATGATGAAAAGTTTTAAAAATCGAGCTTCATCTACTAATTTTAAAGTAGAAAGCAAATATATTCTTAAATTAAAAGAACTTATTAGAAATTTTAGACAAAAGAAAGCTTTTTATTTGGATCATTCAAAATTTGCTACATATGTAGACCCTGAATATCTAAGCATTTTCAAAGAGGAATTAATAGATTTTTCAAAAGCTTGGATTAGATTACAGCAAAAAAATATGAGTTCTGAAAAGAACCCTGGTATTGAAGGACATGCAAATGCAAGGCTTCTTCATTCTTTAGATGTTGCTATAAACTCATATATTTCTGCTAAAGACCAATTACTAAACGAAGATTTAGCATTTGTTGGTGGTTTAAGTCACGATATTGGACATTTTGGATTTGCTCATGAGGGAGAACATATGCTATCAAATTATTTACAATCAAATGGAATATGTGAATTACACCATAGTTCTATGGCACGAGTAATGTTTGAATTAGAAGATATTCATAATAAGGTTCTTAAAAGACTAGAAGAAATTAAAGGTAGACCTCTAAATTCTTATGAATTAAAAAAATATTATTCAGATTATCTTACAATATCAGATATTGCTGTATGTCACAATGGTGAAAGTAGTTTGACAGAAGTTAAAATAGATTCAAATAAAACTGACAAAGATATTGAGAACGAATATGTAGATACATTTGTCAAAAATGGATTAGATAGGAAAACTAGAAACAGATCTAAGGAAGGAACAATAGTATTATTTTGCGATCCAATTTCATATGTTGCAAAAGATTTTAGAGATGGAGTTATAAAAGGAGTTGTTAATGTTAATGACCCAGATTATGAAAAACTTTTTATCCAAATGGGGTTAACCAAAAGTGAACTTGATGATTGGGCTTCGCAACCTGGAAAAAAAGATAAAATTGTAAGCAGAGTTACTCGTTTTCTTAGAGATAATCTTTCAAAAAACTCTAAAGGAATTGATGGGGCTAAAATGGATAAGTCTGTTGCTAATTTAATGTATGATTTAAGGCAATTAAATTATACAAAATCTGTTAAACCTTCCTTAAGAAAGTTGAATGACCTTTTACCAGAAACAACTTATTCATTAATAGATACTTATTCTCAATTATTAGTTAATCCTAATTATTCAAAAGAATCTCTTTCTGATACCCAGATTCTTTACAGAGATAAGTTTTTAAGAACAATTTCTTCTTATCCTGATAGAATTAAAAATATATATTCTAATATCGTACAAAAAGGAATTGAAGAAAATGTTCGAAAAGAAATTGAAGAAGTTATAAATCGGAAAATTTTCTACTGTTACTAATAGGAGAAAGAGATTTGAAGAAGATATTGCTAATTTAAAATCTATTAACAATTCTTCTACAATATCATCTACAGAAAAAGAAGCTTATATTAAAAGAATTATAGATGAAATTTATTTATCTCCTAAAAAAAGTTGTGATTTATTAAATAAAAGATTAAGAAAAGACCATCCTAATGCTACTCCTGAAGAACTAGATATTCTAAAAAAAGATTGTTCTTATTTAAGATTAGAAACTTACGATGAATGCCTTGCAAAATTCGAAACAACACTATATATAGGTGAAGCTACTAATGATTATATTTTAAATTTACTTACAGCAGATAATTTATTAAATCAGCAGGAAGTTGTAAATTATCGATATGTTCCAGGTGGTGATCCTACTACTTCTTCAGTAGCTGCTACAGAAAAAATCCAGAATTTTGAAAAAGGAGAATCTTCAAGATAAAAAGCAAAGTACTTGACCATTATTCAAGTACTTTGTTTTTTATTATGCTTTTGAAAATGCTTTCTGCATCTAACCCATATTCTTTTTCCAATTCTTCTACACTTCCATGTTTTACAAAGCAGTCATTGTATCCAAATCTCTTTACTTTTATATTCTCTAATTCGCTATCATTAATTGCCTCTATAACAGATGCTCCGAAGCCCACCTTCTATTAGTCCATCTTCTATTGTTACAACATTTCTAGTTTTCTTCGCTGATTTTAATATTGTTTCTTTATCTAATGGCTTCAAAAATCTTGCATTTATTACTTCTGCATTGATATTTTCTTTTTCTAATAAATTAGCAATTTCTTGTGCTCTTTCTACCATTTTTCCTATAGCTATTATGCTTAAATCTTTACCTTCTTTTATAATCTCTGATTCTCCAAGTTCTATATCATTATGTTGTTCAAATTTTTCTGTTCCTTCTCCACCTCTTGGATATCTAATAATTACTGGTTTATTTAAGTTGATTGCAAATTCTAACATATGTTCTAATTCTTTAAAATCTTTTGGTGCTATAACAATTAAATTTGGTATAGAATTTAAAAAACATAAATCAAATATTCCTTGATGTGTTTCTCCATCTGCTCCAACAATTCCAGCTCTATCAATACATATAGTTACTGGTATATTTTCTAATGCAACATCATGAATAAGTTGATCATATCCCCTTTGTAAAAATGAAGAATATACTGCAAATACCGGTTTTAAACCTGATGCAGCCATACCCGCAATCATTCCTACTGCATGTTGTTCTGCTATTCCTACGTCAAAAAATCTGTTTGGAAATTTATTTGCAAACTCTTTTAATCCTGTTCCATCTTTCATTGCAGCAGTTACAGCTACTATTCTATCATTTTTTGAAGCTAATTCAATTAGCTTGTCACCAAATACCTTTGAATAATCTTTTTTAGATTTTGATGTTTTTTCTCCTGTTTTTATATCGAAACTAGAAATTCCATGAAACTTATCCGGTGTTTCTTCTGCGAATCTATATCCTTTTCCTTTTTTTGTTATTACATGAATTAAGATAGGTCCTTCTAAATGCTTACTTTGCTCTAATATTTTCTCTAGTTCGTCTATATTGTGTCCATCCACTGGTCCTAGATATGTAAATCCTATATCTTCAAAATACATATTAGGAATAACCAACTGTTTTATGCTTCTTTTTATATTGTGAGCTAACGAAACTATTGGTTTTCCTATTAAAGGCACTTTGTTAAAAAATCTTTTTATACAGTTATTTGACCTTTTATATGTTTTTTTAATTCTAATTTTAGTAAGTAATGCTGGAACTCCTCCTACATTTTTAGATATACTCATTTCATTATCATTTAATATTACTGTTATATTAGAATTACTACTTCCGGCATCATTTAGAGCTTCCATAGCCATTCCGCCTGTTAGTGACCCATCACCTATTACAGCTATTACATGATTGTTTTTATTTTCCAAAGCATTTGCTCTTGCCATTCCTAATGCCACTGATATTGATGTACTGCTATGTCCTGTGTCAAAACTATCATATTCAGATTCCGATATTTTTGGAAATCCGTGATATGCCGCCAAATTTTCTTAAAGTTTGCATCTGTTCTTTTCTTCCTGTTAAAATTTTATGAACATAGCTTTGATGTCCTACATCCCATACTATTTTGTCTTGTGGTAAGTCAAAAACGCTATGAAGTGCAATTGTAAGTTCTACAACGCCCAAATTAGAAGCTAAATGTCCTCCATTTTTAGATACCACTTCTAGTATATATTCTCTTATTTCTTCTGCTAGTTTGTTTTTTTCTAATAAATTTAATTTTTTCAAATCGTCAGGTTTATTTATTCTGTCTAAAATTTTTTCCATTATTTCTATCATTCCTTGTTTATCTTATTTTATTATTGAATTGTATCATTTTATTTTAGTTTTATCAACTCTTATAAAATCAATATAATAGCAAAAAGAGCTAATAATAAGTTAATATTAGCTCTTTCTTTTAATACTTTATTCTTTTTTGTTAAGTTTATTCCATATTATAAACAGTATTAATGTAACAGCATCCAATACTGTGCACATCCATACCATTATATCTCCGGTTACTATTGAAATTATTAAATTCAATAGTGTTGCCATAATGAAAAAGCCCAACATCACGCTAAAAACAAAGTCCTTTTTGCTCATTACCTTTTCCTCCTGAAAAAATTCTTTTTAATTCTTATGTCTATATATCAACCTGAAAAACAGGATTATAAAAATTAAGCAGGATTTATTATAGTACCATTTTGTATTGTTGTCAATTATTTTTTATAGAAATTTCTGACCAGTTGAAACTTGGCAGCCTCCTTTTCGATTCCACAGTTCAAAAAAATTAGCACAGCTTTCGCTGTGCTTTGTGGTGGCTCGAAGTGGAATCGGCAAGCCGCGTCGGAAAAATAGTCCACTGGACTATTTTTGCCTGCGTTTCGACTGGCTCCTGACCAGTTGAAACTTGGCAGCCTCCTTTTCGATTCCACAGTTCAAAAAAATTAGCACAGCTTTTGCTGTGCTTTGTGGTGGCTCGAAGTGGAATCGAACCACTGACACGGGGATTTTCAGTCCCCTGCTCTACCAACTGAGCTATCGAGCCAACTATATATAATAAAAAAATGGCGACCCGGATCGGGCTCGAACCGACGACCTCTAGCGTGACAGGCTAGCGTTCTAACCAACTGAACTACCGGGCCAAAAAAATGGTGGGCGCAATAGGACTCGAACCTATGACCCCCTGCTTGTAAGGCAGATGCTCTACCAGCTGAGCTATGCGCCCATTTCTTAGGACGAAAATAAGTATACTAGATTTTAATTAATATGTCAATACTAAATTTCATTTTTTTTATTTTTTTTGAAATTTTTTTATACAAATTGGAATTTGTGTGAGGGGAATTCTAGGGACTGTCCTGAATTCACCCACAAATCACACCTCACACATCAATTAAACAAATTCCAATTTATTGTTGTGATAATCCATATAAACTCATAAACCAAGAATTTATATCAAAAGATTTATGTGTTTCTGGTTCTCCATAGTTTACTCCAAATGTTTCTACTGTCATATTTTTTATTACAGGTGCATTTACTGGTGTAGTAGTTGTTGATGTTTCTCCTGTTTGTTCATCAGTTTTTGTTTGTGTTTCTATTTTTGTTAGTTTATCAACAACATCCATTCCTTCTATAACTTTTCCAAATGCTGTATAGTATCCATCATATTCCTTTTGGTCTTGTGCCATTATGAAGAATTGTGCATATCCTGAATTATATCCTTTTTCTGTTAAGCTAGAATCCATAGATGCATAATATGAATAATCTTTTCTTGCTAATCCTACTGTTCCTCTCTCAAAACTTAATGTATTTTCTTTATATCCATTTTTAGAAAATTCTCCATTTATACTATATTCTGTAGTACCTGTGCCATCTCCTTGTTTATCTCCACCTTGTATTAAGCTTTCTTGTATTCTGTGGAATGTTAGTCCATTATAATACCCTTCATTTATTAATTTAATAAAGTTTTTTACTGTATTTGGTGCCATATCTGGATATAATTCCATTTTTATTGTTCCATATCCTTCTACTTCCATAGAAACTATTGGTCTTTGTAATTTATATGTTGCCTTTTGATAATATCCATATGCTAAAAAGCTTCCTAATATAATTACTATAATTAATGCTGCTATACTATAAGTTAACTTGTTTTTCATCTATATTTCCTCCTTATTGCTCATAAATATATATTATATCATTTTTATTTATATTTATTAAAAATGTATCTATGCCTTTTTCTTCCGGATTTGGACCCGTTACTTTTAGCCAGAATCCAGTAAGCTTAATTCCATTTGGTGAAAACTCTTCAGGCACAGTCCAATTGCTGTTCATTTTTGTATTATCTTCAAATATATTAGAATTTCCCTTTATGAACTTAATTTCATTTGTTGAATTGTTTTTTGCATATCGTGGAACCCAAACAAAATAATCATTATTTTCATTCATTGCATATGCAAATTGTGCATTGTTTGAATAATCATACCATTTTGTTCCATCCACTCCTTTCTCAAATGCATAAGTTGTTTCATATTTTTCGTTTATTGTTTTTTTCTCTTTCAATTTGACCCAATTGTCTTTAATCATTGGTGGGTTTGCAATTTTAATGGTAAATTTTTCTTCAGTTTCATTTCCGGCATTGTCTATTACCTTTATACTATAGTCACCGGCTTCTGAAATTAGAATTTCATTTGGATTCGTTTGTTTTAAATAAGTATACTCAGCTCCATTCGAGTTTTTTTTGCCTAATTCATATTTCAATGTATCTAATTTTAATTCTGTTTTTAATTCTGTCCCGTCTGTATTATCTTTTTCTATTCTTTTCACTTCTTCTATTTTTATTACCCAAGATAAATCTTGCAAAATTTTAGAATACTCAACAGATAGTGTTGTATTAGGCTTTACATATTGAGTTAACTTTTCCCCTTTTGGCAGTTTGTATTGAGTATAATATATTGTACCTCCATATTCAAATCCTACTGTGCTTATAACTTCTCTAGTTTTGAAATTTATAATTATGCCCTCATCTATATTATCTAGACTTAATTGTGTACTTAACTGCTCTTTTGAAAAGTATCTTACATAGTTACTATAGTCATCTTCAGTTGGTGATAATATTTCTCCATTAGCTACTGCATTATTTATTGTTTGCTTTTGTTCATCTGTTAATATTGTTCCATATCCTTCAAGAGTAAAACCATCTTCTTGAACTTTTTCGTCCACTTTTGTTTGAATTAATTTCATTTGTGATACAAATTTTATTTGTTCAGCTTTATCGTATGATTCTATTCCTGTATATGTAGCAACAGATGCTAAGATTAAAAGCATAATAACTGTTATTACTAATGCTATTATAGTAATACCTTTTTGTGAGTTTTTATTTTTCAAATTTTTCACCTCTTTAAATCATTAAATTATCAAATACAAATTGTTCTTGCATTCTCCTTAATGATTGCTTAATCGTTCGTGCTCTAACTTCTCCTATTCCTTCTACTTCATCCAACTTATCTACATCTGCAAGTAAAATATGTTGGAAAGACTTAAATGTTTTTACTAAATTTGTAACAATACTATTAGGCATTCTTGGTATTTTATTTAAAATTCTATATCCTCTTGGATATACAGCAACTTCTTCATAGTTGTCGAATTGTTCATAACCTAAAAATCTAGCAATAATTTCTGATTGTATCAATTCATTTTGTGAACATAATCGTATGTTTTGTAATATTTTTTCTGGTAATAATCTTCTGCTTGGTGCTATATAGTCTTTTATAATTAATAATTCTTCTTGTGGTAAATCTTCTATTAATTCTTCTAATTGCATTTTTACTAGAACACCATCTGCTCCTAATTCATATATTGAACGTTTTACTTGTTCTGCAACTCTGTTTACCATTTCAGCTCTCTGTATGCATGTAATTACATTGTCAAGAGTAACAATATCATTAAATTCATATTCATTTAATACTCTTAGTTTTGTATCAAAAACTCTTTTATAGTTTTCTAAAGTTTGAAGTGCTTGATTTGCTTTTGTTACTATTTTACTACTGTCCTCTATTGTATATCTAAAGTCTCCTTTAAATACTGTTATTATATTTCTTCTTTGAGATATACTCACAACAAGCTCTCCGGTTTGCTTTGCTGTACGTTCTGCAGTTCTATGTCTTGTTCCTGTTTCTTGTGTTAATATTTTTGGTGATGGTATTATTTGTGTATTTGCTAAAAGAATTCGTTTTAAATCTTTGCTTAATATTATTGCTCCATCCATTTTGGCAAGCTCATATAGTCTAGCAGGAGTATATTCCTCATCAATTCTAAAGCCTCCATCTACTAAATCTAAGACTTCTTTTGTATCTCCTATTATAATTAAAGCACCTGTTTTTGCTTTTAATATGTTGTCTAGTCCTTCTCTAAATAAAGTGCCCGGAGCTATAATCTTAAGTATATTGATTAGTTCTTCATCATTTTTTGTTTTCTCTGCCAAACTATCACCTCTTTAATTCTAAGCATCTCATCGCTTCTGAAATATTTTGCACACCTATTATATCTAATTTGTATGTATCTTTCAATAGTTTTTTATTGCTTTCTGGAATTATACATTTTTTAAATCCTAGTTTTTCTGCTTCTTTTATTCTTTTTTCTATTTGATTTACACTTCTTACTTCTCCTGTTAGTCCAACTTCTCCTATTGCAATTACATCATTTGGTATTGGTATATTTTTAAAGCTAGAGCTTACTGCAAGAATTATGCCTAAATCTAAAGCTGGTTCATTTATTTTTATTCCTCCAACTATATTTAAATATACATCTTGATTTCCAAGTGGCAATCCTGTTCTTTTTTCTAATACTGCAATTAATAGTGTTAATCTATTATAATCTATACCATTCGCAGTTCTCCTTGGCATTCCAAATACACTTGTAGCCGTTAATGCTTGTAATTCTACAAGTATTGGTCTTGTACCTTCTATGCTTGCTACAACAATTGAGCCTGCTACATTTTCATTTTTCTCTGATAATAGTACAGATGAGGGATTGTCAATTTCGCACATACCTATATCATTCATCTCAAACATTCCAATTTCATTTGTTGAACCAAATCTGTTTTTTACTCCTCTTAAAATTCTATAAGCAAAATATCTTTCTCCTTCTAGGTATAAAACTGTATCGACCATATGTTCTAAAACTCTTGGCCCAGCTATATTACCATCTTTTGTAACATGCCCAATTATTATTGTTGTAATTTCTTCTTGTTTACACATTTTCATTATTTTTGCTGTTATTTCTCTTACTTGGCTAACGCTACCGGGTCCTGAAGTTATTTCATCTGAATACATTGTTTGTATAGAATCTATTATAACCAATTTTGGATTTGTTTTTAATATTGCATCTTCTATTACATCTATATCTGTTTCTCCTAAAAATACAATATCATTGTTTTTTATTCCTAATCTATCTGCCCTTATTTTTATTTGTTGAGCAGACTCTTCTCCTGATACATATAAAACTTGTCCTTCCCCTTTAATTTTATCGCATATTTGCAGAATTAAAGTAGACTTACCAATACCAGGTTCTCCTCCAAGTAAAGTTAGGGAGCCTTTAACAAGTCCCCCTCCTAATACTCTATCTAGTTCATCAAATCCTGTTTTTGTTCTAACGATATCTTGTTTCTTTACATCGTCTAATTTTACTGTTGTCGCTGTTTTTTTGCTAGCTGATTTTCCACTAGATTTTAAATTAATTTTTTCTTCATAACAAGTATTCCATTCATTGCATGCTGGACATCTTCCAAACCATTTAGAAGATTCATTTCCACAATTGCTACAAACAAATACTGTACTTGGTTTTGCCATACAATTCTCCTTTAATTAAAATATTAATCACATTTCTAAACAAATCAAAATTAATAGATTATGCATTTTGCCAAGATACTGATTTTCATTTGTTTTATTTATATAGTTTTTGCAATACATCAATAAACATCGCATGTGACCATCCTAATCCTATTACCCATTTTGCTTGCATTGTGCTATTGTCTATTTGTTCTGCCAAATATCCATGTTCTGTTGCTGTTTTTACAACAAACTCAAAACATTCTCTTGCTTTCTTTTTATTTCCTGCTTCTAAGCAATATTCTGCCATCCATAAGTTTGCTATTACCCATGGATTTCCTCCCGCATAGTTATCTCCTTCATATCTTAAATAGCCACCTGTATATGTTCTTAATGTTAGTTCTATTCTTTCTAATGTGTTTAGCATTTTCTTTTCTTTTGGTGCTATTACTTTAAATGGTGTAACTAATCCTAGTAAACTTATATCCATTTTTTGATCTTTATTTCTTATAAATGTTTTTTTGTTGTTATCATATAAATTTTTTAATATGTAGTTTTTAATTTCTACTAGATATTTTCTTAATATTTGTAATTCTTTTTCAATTTTTTCTATTTTTAATCTGTTTTTTTCGAACTCTGGTTTTACTATTTCATATATTTTTATCATTGCATCAAAACTTGAAAAGATTGTTGCAAGTGAATATGTGTGTATTCCCTCGTTTTCTTCCCACAAATCATAGCTTTTATATTCTTCTTCTTTTTCATCTAAAACATTTTGTACATATTTCTTTAAGAATTTTATAGCACTTTCACTCATTCTTAACGTGTCTTTTAAGAATTTGGTGTTTTTTGTATGTCCATAATGATTATAAATTCCATATACTACGCTTGCTGTTTCATCTATTTGATATCCCCAGCAAGGAGCTAAACTTCCATTTGTATAAAATCTTTGCTCCCACATTCCATTTTTGCTTTGTGTCATTTTGCAAAATGTTTTGTAGTATTTTTCTGTTTCTTTTGTCATTCCTAATATATCTAATGAATTTGTTATAAATATTGCATCTCTTGGCCAACAATAAGAGTATCTTCCGCATTTTGTACGGTTTTCATCTATCTCTACTGCTGCTGATATTCCTCCTGTTAGTTCGTTTGTAAGTAATGGATAAAGTAATATTGTTCTTTTATATATTTTTTCTAGTTTTTTCATGTATTTAGTATTAGATTCTGGAAGTTTTATTGTATCATGTTCTTTTATATATTTTTCCCAATGTTTCTTTGCTTTGTCTAATTCCTTTTTTACATCTATATTTTTTGCTTCTGCAATTTTTGTTTCTATTTCTTTTATTGATGAACCTTGAGAAACTGTTATATATATATCTAATTCTTTTTCTTCATTTGGTTTTAATGTTCCTAAGTCATAGCAAATACTTGAATCATTTGACATTCCTATATAATCTTTATCCCAAATTACACCGTTTTCTATGTTAGCTTCATTATTATTTATTTGTGAAGCTTTTACTTTATTATTTGAACAAATAGAAAATGTATAATCATGCATGTATTGAACTAGGCTATCATTAACATAGTAGCCACTTGCTTGATTGTTATCATTTGTAAGTAAAGCAGAATGTATTATAAAGCTTACATTTAAATCTATATTGTTTTGGTTTTTGAATTTATATTTTTTTACAATTACATTTTTATTTATACATACAAAATCTGTTTGTAAAATATTTAATTCAAAATATGTATTTAATATTTTTGTGTTTAATATATTTGTATTTTCTGTAAAATATTGCTCATATTGATTATTTATGTCATCATGTAAATAAATCATGTTTGAATCATTTATTTTTACTCCTGTATGAAAATAATCTACAAATTGCCTGTAATCCGTGTTTGGGTAAAATACTCTCAATAATTCTCCTTTTTTTGTATAACTTGCTGTTATTTCTTTATTACCTATAATTGCATCATTATAATATTTTTCCATTTGTATCTCCTTCAAAATTATTCAGGGCAGACAAAGGTTCTGCCCCTACGTTTATTGTAATTATGAAATTGTTTTTACTATTTGTTGTTCTAATTCTTTTATCTTTTCGTTTATTGCCATTATTTCTTCGTCTTTTTTATCCTCATCAAATATATCATCTTTTATCATAGAACTCATGTCTTCTAATTCTTCTTTTAATGTAGATAATCTATCTATTACTTCTAATCTTAAATATCTATGTTTATCATACATATTAACTTTTGATTCTACTGATATTTTATCATCTAGTTTATAGTCTTCACCATAATCTGGTATGGTTACTGGTATTTCTGTTGTTTCCATTAGTTTTTGTTTTAATATCTTTTGTCCTTCTGGTTCTCCATGTACTAAGAATATGTGCTTTGGTTTTGTTATAAATGAATATACAAAGTTTAAAAGTCCTTCTTGGTCTGCGTGTCCTGAATATCCTTCTATGTACTCTATTCTAGCATTTACAGCTACTTCTTCTCCAAATATTTTTACTTTCTTTTCTCCTGCAACAAGCTTTGCTCCCAATGTTCCTGGTGCTTGATAACCAACAAATAATATTGTGCTATTTGGATTCCATAAATTATGTTTTAAGTGATGTTTTATTCTTCCTACTTCGCACATACCACTAGCTGATATTATTATTGATGGTGTTTTATTTTCATTCAATGCTTTTGATTCTTCTGCTGTTTGTGTAAATTGTAGCCCTGGGAACTCTAATGGATTATCTCCACTTTCTATTTGTTTTCTTACATCCTCATCAAATAATTCTGTATTTTGTCTAAATATTTGTGTTGCAGATATTGCAAGTGGGCTATCTACATATACTGGCACTTTCATTAATTTATCATATTTTTCTAAGAATTCCTTATCTGTTCTATGTTCTTTTAAATTGTTTAACTCATACAAAATTTCTTGTGTTCTTCCTACTGCAAATGATGGTATTACAACATTTCCACCTTTATCTAATGTTTCTGCTACTATATTCAAAAACATTTCTGCTTTTTGGTCGTTCCTTATATGAAGTCTTCCTCCATATGTTGATTCCATAACTAAGTAATCTGCTGTTTCTATCATTGTTGGAGAATCTAAAAGTGGCATATCACTGTTGCCTAAGTCACCTGAGAATACTACTTTCTTTTCTTCTCCATTTTCATTTACCCATATTTCAATAATACTAGACCCAAGCATGTGTCCTGCATCATTAAATCTAACATGTATTTCTGGTGATAACTCAATTATTTCATCATATTTTACTGGTTTAAATATTTTTAAACAATCTATTGCATCTTGTGCTGTATATAGTGGTGGTAGTTCTGGAAGTCCTTTTCTTTTTCTTTTTCTGTTTTGCCATTCATTTTCTTGTTCTTGAATGTGTCCACTATCTGGAAGCATTATTGAACACAAATCACATGTTGCTTTTGTTGCAATTACTGGGTTTCTATATCCTTCTACATATAATTTTGGAATTCTTCCAGAGTGATCTATATGTGCATGTGTAAGTAATAGATAATCTATGTCACTTACGTTGTATGCAAAGTCCTCATAATTTTCCCTTTCTTCTGCTGCTTTTCCTTGATAAAGTCCACAGTCAATTAAAATTCTTTTTCCTGCTACTTCTAATAAAAAGTTTGAACCTGTAACAGTTTTTGTTGCTCCTAAAAAAGTAATATTCATAAACTTCGCTCCTTCATATAAATAATTTAGTTTTTTTATTTAATTTTATATTAAAATCTTCATTAGTTTCATATTGTAAGATTCCCGCTATTGCATTATCGTCATATACTTTTAAAATGAATTTATCATTGTTTTTTTGAGCTTCTAAAAGCATATCTTCTAAATCAATTATTCTATATTTTAATATGTCTGATGTTATTTCATAATTTTTCTCAACGTTATTACATAATATATTTATTGCTCGTAAATTGCAAGCTTTTGTTATTAAATATTTTTCTGTTCTTTTAATTTCTGTTTTTAAATCTTTAATATCTTTTATTTCTTCTGTTTTATTTATTGGTATTAGCTTATAATATCTAAACACATATATTTTTTCTATAACTTCTTTTTTATTTTCTATATTTTTTAGTGTTTTGTTAAATGCTTTCAAAAAGCTCTTTTGTAAGTTTATTAATTCATTAAATATTTTTTCTTCATTGTACTGATTTAAGTCTAATTCTTCAAATAGCTTAACATTTTCATTTAATTTTAACTTCATTTGAACATAGGTAAATGGTTCCATTAATTTACTACATTTTTTTAATTTTATTAATAATTTTTCTCTTCTGCTTTGAAGTAATTCCGTATATTCGCTAAGGCTAAATATCTTTTTTTCTCTTCTTAAATTTCCTTGCATAAATTCTTTTCTTAGTATTTGGGTGTCATTCATTATTTCGTCAATTCTTTTTATTTCTTTACCTATTTTTTTCTTTTCAGTGTCTAATTCTTGCAAATATTGTTCTTTGTTACTTATTTTCTCTAAGTCTTTTTTCATTATATTTTCTATTTTTATAAAGTCTTTTAATTTTTTATTATCATTCTTTATTTCTTCTAGAATGCTTATTTTATATATATCATTCAAAATTTTTTGAGCTAATTCTTCTCCGTAATTTAATTTTAGCTTTAATTCTAATTCTTCTATAAAATCTAATTCTTTACTTTTATTTATTTGTTCTTGCAAGAATTCATTTCCAACTAATATTTTTATATTTTGATATACTATGTTGCATATATAGTTTTCGATTTCTTCTGTCACTACATTCCACGACCATCCATCAAAATCTCTTACTATTTCTTCTTCATCAACTATTTTGCCTTTGCTTAGTAATTTTTCTAATGGCCTCTTTAAAAAACCGTATTTTGCTTTAATACTCACTCTATTTTTTATTAAATTATACAGTCCATAGCAAACTGTTTTTTCATTAGGATATGAAACTATTTTATTTTCTTCTACAATAAACTTTTTATCTCCTAATTTGGTTTCTTCATTCAACCTTGGTTTTACTAGTTCTATCTCATCACAGTCTTCTTTTATTATTTTTAGCATTTCTTCTAGCATATCTTTCTTGCTATTTGTGTAAACTTTTACTTTGTTATAATCATCATATGCTGTTTCCATTTTATACAAAATATTAAGAAGGATATTTTTAGTACCTTCAGAAAAAGATTTTTTTTCTAATATTTTTTCTAACTCATTATTATAGTCTCTTATATTTAATTTAGAAAAAATCTCTTCTCTTCCCAAGATACTTATACCCTTCTTTCGTTAATATTTATTCTTCTGATTCCGTCTCTGGTCCTACAGGTTTTGCCATTTTCAATTCTTGCCATTGTTCTTTTGAAACTAATACTTGTCTAGGTTTACTTCCTTCATATCCAGAAATTATTCCTCTTGCCTCCATTTGGTCTATAATTCTTCCTGCTCTCGCATATCCTACTTTAAATCTTCTTTGAATAAATGATGCTGATGCTTGTCCTAAGTCAACAACTGTATCAATTGCCTCCATTAAAAATGGATCTGTTTCATCATCATCTTGTTCATCTAGTTCTTTATCTGTGCTATTTGCTCTTTCTATTTTTTCCAATACATCTTCACTATATGTAGGTCCACCGTTTTCCTTTAAAAAACTTACTATTTTTTCTACTTCGCTGTCAGATACAAATGCTCCCTGAATTCTTATTGGTTTTAAAACTCCTGTTGGGAAAAATAGCATATCTCCTTTTCCAAGTAGCTTTTCTGCTCCCGCAGAATCCAAAATAGTTCTTGAATCTACTTGTGATGTTACTGCGAAAGAAATTCTACTTGCTATGTTTGCTTTAATAATACCTGTAATTACATCTACAGAAGGTCTTTGTGTTGCAATTACTAAATGCATTCCAGCCGCCCTTGCCATTTGTGCTAATCTACATATAGCATCTTCTACATCATTTTTTGCCACCATCATTAAATCTGCAAGCTCATCTATTATTATTACTATTTGTGGCAACTTTCCTTCTGCTCCCTCTTTTTCTAGAGCCTCATTATATCCTGCTATATCTCTAACATTTTTTTCTGCAAACAAGTGATATCTATTTACCATTTCTTGAACAGCCCAAGCAAGTGCTCCTGCTGCTTTTTTAGGGTCTGTTACAACTGGTATTAATAAGTGTGGTATTCCATTATATACAGAAAGTTCAACAACTTTTGGGTCAACCATTACAAGTTTTACTTCACTTGGTTTAGCTTTATATATTATACTTGTAATTAATGTATTTATGCAAACACTCTTACCAGATCCAGTACTTCCTGCTATTAAAACGTGTGGCATTTTTGCTATATCTGTAACGATTGCTTCTCCTGCTGCATTTTTTCCTAGTGCAAATGATAGTTTAGATTTTGCATTTTTAAACTCGTTGCTATCTATAATATCTCTTAAATGTACAACTTCTTTTTCCTTATTTGGTATTTCTATCCCTACTGCTTGTTTTCCTGGAATTGGTGCTTCAATTCTTATTGTTTCTGCTGCAAGGCTAAGTGCAATGTCATCTGCCAAATTTGCTATTTTGCTAACTCTAACTCCTTCTGCTGGTTTTAATTCATATCTTGTTATTGTTGGTCCAACAGACACATTTTCTACTTTTGCAGATACTCCAAAACTATATAGAGTTTTTTGTAATTTATTTGCTGTATCTGTTACAGCCTTTTTTCCCATTTTTGTTGCAGTTTTACCAGATGTTAGAAATTCTACCGGTGGGAATTCATAATTTTCATCTTCAACAGTTAGAGCATGCTCTAGTGTTAAAATTTCTTTTGATTTATCTTCTTTTATTTCTTCTTGTTTTTTAAATAATGATGTTTGTTCTTCATTATTATTTGCCATTTTTATATTTATTTGATCTTCTGTTACTATATTATCTTCTGGCATTATTTTTGATTTTTTCTTTTTTTCTTCTTTTTCTTTTGGAATTACTTCTTTATCTGCTCTTAGTTTCCTTTGTTCTATTCTTTGCGCTTTTGCTTCTTGTTTCTTTTCGTTTCTAGTTTCAATATATTCTTTTAATAATTCAGCTGGCTTTATTCCAAATAAAAAGATTGAATCTATTATAGCTATTCCTATTGCAATTATTACTGTTCCAATTTTTCCAACTAAGTTTATTAATCCTATTGCACAAATTGCTCCTACTGCTCCACCGCCAATATTTTTACTACCATTATAGTATGCTTGTTTAATAGCTTCTTCGAAGCCATTTGCCGTGCTAAGTTTTCCTTGTGAAATCTGAATTACTGTAATAATTGTTGTAATACATAATAAAAAAACTGCATATTGCAATATTTTTTTCATAAAATTGTCTTTATCTTCATCGCATGCCAAAAAAATAGCAATTGCAAATGTTCCTACTGGAATAATGTATTTTATCCAACCCATTATTCCCCCTAAAATTGGGCTTAATGTTTGCCCTATATATCCAGCTTTTGTGTATATTAATATTGTTAGTAAAATGCTTGCAATAATTAATGTAACAACTTGTAAATCTAACATTGTTCTGTTTTTCTTTTTACTTCTTTTTCCTCTTGACATATTTTCTCCTTTTATTAATTGGACTCTCTATAAATTGGAATTTGTGTGAGGGGAATTCTAGGGACTGTCCCTTAAAATCACCAAACCTGGGGATTTTGGGGGCTGTCCTGAATTCATCCGGAACTAAACAAATTCCAATTTGCATATAATTTTTTATCTAAAAAAGCCAGAAATTACAGGAAATCTATAAATTTAAAAATTCTGACTTCCATTAAAATTTCTGACTTCCTTGGTATTTTTTCTTATTTAAGTTCTTTTCTATTTTGTTCTATAGTTTTTATTGCTTCATTTAAAGTTACACTAACATTGTTTATTGCAGATTCAAGATTTGCAAGTATGCTATCTGCATAATCTTTTGTTCCCTTTGATATTTCTCTTGACATTTCATTTGCTGTTTCTATTATTTCTGCTTTTTGTTCATAAGCTTTTCTTGTAATCTCATGTTCGTCTATCATAGCTATTATTCTATTTTCTGCTTCTTTTACTATTCCATCTGCTTCTTTTTGAGCTTCTTCAAGAATACGAGCTCTTTCTTCTTTTACCCATTTAGCTTGTTTTAATTCATCTGGAAGTTTTAGTCTTATTTCTTTTATTATTTCTAGTACTTCTTCTTTATCTACAATTCCTTTGTCTGTAAATGGTAGGCTTCTACTCCTTTCCATTATATCCTCTAATGTTTCTAATAATGTAAAAATTTCCATGATTTTACCCCTTTCGAATAAATATGACATATACGCTTCCATATTTCCTTATGTCAAAAATTCTCATTTCCTTATATTTTAAAATTTCTTGTTCTTTATTTTTATCATCTGTTTCAAATATTATGATCCCATCATCTAATAACATGTTATTTCTGAAGATATACTCCATTGCTTTAATTGCAAAGTCTGATTTATATGGTGGATCTAAAAATATTATATCAAATTTTTTATTTTCTTTATTTAATTTTTTTAAAGCCTCTGCATAATCTTTATTTATTATTTCTACTTTATCTATCAATCTTGTTTCTTTTACATTTTGTTTGATTATTTTTATAGCTTCATATGAATTATCACACATCACAGCATTGTTAGCACCTCTACTTAATGCTTCTATTGCTAATGCTCCACTTCCCGAAAATAAATCTAATACATTTTTACCTTCTAGGTCAAATTGAATTATGCTAAATACTGCTTCTTTAACTCTATCTAAAGTCGGTCTTGTATTTAGCCCTGATAATGTGTTTAATTTCTTTCCTCTTGCTGTGCCACTTATAACACGCATAAGTACACCTCTTCTTTGATTATCTATATTTTATTTTATTTTTCTAATATGTCAATAGAAATAATATAATTGTAACATATAAATAATATTATTGTAATTATTGTAACATTTCTACAATAACACGAGTATATTATACATAATAACTTTATATTTTGCAAGTTTTTTTAAAAAGTAGTTAAATATTGCAATATGCTAAAATTGCTCCTATAACAATTATTAAAAACCCTGTTACTTTTAGTCCTAGTGCCCCATCGTTTTGGTCACCAAAGCTAAACATCTTTTTTGTTATTGGTCTAGCATCATATATTAGTATTACTCCTACAGTTGCAATTACCATTCCTAATCCAAATAAAAATTTCATTGTTTCACATCCTTTTAGCAATACCTACAAAGTATTGCTTCTAATCCAATATTTATGTCTATTAAACCATTTTTATAATTATAGTCTAAGTCTATTAATTCTTGCAATATTTTTCTTAGTTCTTTTTCTTTAAAGAATTCTGATTGTTTTTTATATTTAGTAACTAAAAACATTTGGTTTGGTTTTAATTTTAGGCATTCTGCAATATTTCTATTATACTTTTCTGCTAATTTTGCCATATATAGTTTTTTCAAATGATTATATAATGTTACTAATATTTTTTGTATTGGTTCTTTGTTGTACAATAATTCTTTTAGCATTTCTAAAACCTTTGTAATATCTCTTTTTCCCAAATTATCAGTTAAATCAAATATTCTGCTTTCTAATTCTTTAATTGATAATTTATCTATATCTTCTTTTTTTATTGTCCCATTTTTTCCTTCATATTCTATAAGTTTTCTTATTTCATTTATTAACACTTGCATATTTGTGCCACATGTTTCTATAAAATATTGTAATGTATTTTCATCTATATTGACTTGATACATATTACAAATTGTTTTTAATCTTTTTTTTAATTCTATTGGCTTTAATCTTTCAAAATTGCACACTTCTCCAAGTTCTTGAATAGTGTTTGTAAGATCGCATTTAATTAGTTCTTCTTCTATAAATATTAGCACTGTTGTTTGATCTATAGTTTTTATGTTTTCTTTTATGTATTCACTAATCTTTTTTTGTAAATCTGTATTTGATTTTGTGTTTGATTTTTTCTCTTTTTTTAGTATGTTTGAATTTTTGACTATTATTAATTTTTTATCATATCCAAATGCAGGAGTTTCTATATCAGAAATCAGCCCATTCACATTTGTTTCATTAATTTGTATGTAGTTTATTCCTAGTATTAAATCTCCAAAGATTTTTTTAATTTTTTTAACTGCATTTTCTAAAAGGTAAGTTTCTTCTCCATAAAACAGATATATGCTATGTAATTTTTCTTGTTTCAATTCTTTTTCTAAATTTTCTACTGTCATTATACCTCCAATTTTATGAGACAAATCAAAAGTAGTATATTGTGCATTTTAATGAATGAGTAAAACCGGAGGCGTACGCTGTACGTTGAGGATTTTACGATTGAATTAAAATGTGCAAGATGCTGCTTTTCATTTGTTTTATTACAATTTTTCTGAAAACCTAGCACTATGTGCATGACAAATTGCTGCTGCCATACTGTCTGTTGTGTCGTCCAATTTTGGTAACTTTTCTACATTTAATATTGCTTTTACCATTTTTTGTACTTGAATTTTATCTGCTCGTCCATAACCTGCAACTGCTTGTTTTATTTGGAGTGGTGTATATTCATATGTTGGTATCTGTTTCTGGCATCCAACTACTAATACCACTCCTCTTGCTTGTGCTACATTTATTGCTGTTTTTACATTGTTGTTAAAAAACAATTCTTCTACTGATATTGCATCTGGTTTATATTCATCTATTATCATAGATAAATCATCATATATTTTTGTAAGTCTTAATGGAAATGACTCTCCTGCTTTTGTTGTAACAGCACCGCTGTCTATTAATTTGAATTTATTACCTTGGTAGTCTATTATACTATATCCGGTTATCGCAAATCCTGGGTCTATTCCTAATATTCGCATTTATATTATCTCCTTTGTATGGAATACATTATTTTTGTAAATCTTCTTTTATTATTCTAAAAATCTCTGCAACACTCCATCCTTGTGCTATTGTTCCCTTTGGTAAATATGGAGCTTTTGAATCATATATTTCTGCAATACTTCCTATTGCACCTCTTTCATATAATTCTTTTGTAAACGTCTTTTTTGTGTTTTCTACAAATTCATTTAATCTAGCTTGTAATTCTTTTTTGCTCGTTTTATCCTTTTCTGATTTAATCATATTTCTTAAAGTATCATAATATAATCCTAAAAGCCATGGCCATGTTATTCCTTGATGATAGCTTGAATCTCTTCTAAAAGCATCTCCTTCATAAATGTCAACATAACCTTTTTCGCCTTTTGCTAATGTTTTCAATCCATATTTATTAAGCAGTTTTTTAGTAACTGTTTCAAACATCTCTTTTGCAATTTCTGAATTTGGTTCTAACACCGGATAGCTAAGAGCTGTTGCAAATAGTTGATTTGGTCTTACTTTTGCATCTCCAATTACATCATATAAGCACTTTTTCTTTTTGTTATAAAATTGCTCTATAAATGCTTTTTGGCATTCCATAGCTTTTTTTGCATACTCTTTTGCATCCTTTCTATTTCCAAATTTATTGCTTAATTCTTCTAATATTTTTAAAGCATTATACCACAAACTATTTAGTTCTACTGTTTTTCCATTTCTTGGTGTAAAGCAATGATTTCCATATTTAGCATCCATCCATGTATTTTGTGTATGTTCTGTTCCTGCCGATAAAAGCCCATCTATATCCAAGAAAATGTTATTATCATCTAAATCTATCCCTTTGCAGTAGTTATTTATTATTAGTACTAACTTTTCATATATGTTTTTTTCTATAAATTTATAGTCTCCTGTATATTTTGCGTATTTGTAAACTGCTTCAAACAATAGCAAAGAACTATCTGAGCTATTATATAATGGCCTATTATCATAACCAGAATATCCATTTGGAACTAGTCCAAATTTTATGTCTCTTATACTTGTTAAAAGTACTTCTTTAGCTATCTCATATCTTTTTGTTTCTAACAATAATCCCTCAAATGAAATTAAGCTATCTCTTCCCCAGTCTAAGAACCATGGATACCCTGCAATTATTGTATGAAGTCCAAAATTAGGTCTATATACTATAAAATTATCTGTTGCTATAATAAAATCTCTTAATAATTTTCTTTGTTTTAACTCTTCCTTAGGTAGTTTTTCTATATCTTGCTTTTCTTCTATCATTCCAGACTCATACATCAATTCATTTATTCTTATAATCTCTTTGTTTATTACTTTTTTCACATTAATTTCTTCTATATTTTCCTCTAATGAGCAAACAAAAGAAATTTCTTTATGTGATTCTTGTGGTATTTCTATTTCAAAGCTTCCTGGAACAGACAAATTCTCTTCTGGGAAAAAGCCTCTTTTTTCTTCTTCTATATAATACATATTTCTAAAAACATCATTATAATGTTCTATATAATTTCCGTCAGATATACACATATATATTGGAGTTTCTGGCTTATCATTTATTTCTATTTTTACTTTTTTATTCTTTATGTTCTGTTTTAAGCTAAATTCCCAATTTGTTGTCATTGTATGAAAATCTCTAAAATTTATTATTGGTGTGATTGTAAATTTAGCTTGTTTTCCTGGATTATCTATTTTATATAATACACATACAGTGTTTTTTCCGTACTGCATACATATTAGTTTTTTTATAGTTATGTTGTTTACTTTATATGTAAAAATTGGAATATAATCCTTTTCAAAGCTTTCTAAGTATTTATATCCTGATGCAATAAAGTCCCTACACATGTTTGAGTATAAATTGTATTTTTTATTTTCTATAACAATGCTCTCATCTAGTTTTGAAAGTATTAAATGTCTTCTAGCTGGTGGTGTAAGCGGTGCAACTAACAATCCATGGTATTTTCTTGTATTTATACCAAATACTGTAGAAGAACTGTATCCACCTATTCCATTTGTAATTAACCATTCTTTTTCTATTCCATCTTTTAATTTCATTTCTTTTGTTTCTATTTTCATTTGTATATTTCTCCTTTAAATAATAGAATATTTTAATTGTTAAATATTATTTATTTTTTTGTTTTTTTACTATATGTCTCTTTTAAGAATCTTTCTTTTTCTTTTGCCTCTTCTTCTTCAATTAATTTTTGTGCTTTTTCTTGAATCTTTCTGTTTTCTAGTCTTGTTTTTTCACTTTCTTTTATAGATTGTATTCTTTCTTGGTATTTATCGCTAAATTTGCTTTTTCTTCTTTCTTTGCTTTTGTTTTCATGTTTATCATATTTATTATTTTTTATTCTTTTAGCTTTCTTATTTGCTATTTTAGCTTTTTTCTTTTCTTGTTTTAATCTTGAATTCAATAGCATGTATTGTTCATCATTATGCTTGTCCTTAAATCTTAAATCTGTACAAATTAGTTCTATTATTAATTGTGCTGTCTTATCTGGATCATGTCTTATATGTGTTCCATCTATTGAAGCAAGTTCTCCTTTTATTAGCTGTACATTTTCTCCTTTTATTTTATCTGAATCTATTTCTACCGTACTAGATCCCATTAAATTATATTTTCTAATATACTCTGGAACAATTTCACCTAGGTCAGATATACAGAAGTTTACTATTCCTTTTCCGCAATGTTCAACTATACTGTTTATGTGTTCAGATACAGAATAATCATCTGTTTGTCCTGGCTCTGTCATTATATTTGATAAATATATTTTTAATGCTTTGCTTTCTCTTATTGTTTTTGCTACATTTTTTACTAGCAAGTTAGGAATTACATCTGTATAAATGCTTCCTGGTCCTATAATTATTGCATCTGCTTCTTTTATAGCTTCTAATACTCCTGGTGCAGTTTTACAATTTGCAGGATTTAAATAAACTCTATTTATTTTTGTTACTTTGTCTTGTACTGTTTGAGCAATTTTACTTCTTTGAGTAATTATTGTTCCATCTTGTAATTCCGCACATATATTCATTTCATCTAATGTTATTGGCAAAACATTTCCCGTTATAGATAAAATTTCATTTGTTTTTTCTATACTATTTGCAAAATCTCCATATATGTTTTGCATTGCAGATAAATATATGTCTGCAAAATAAAAATCTTTTAACTTTCCTTCTTTAAATCTATAGTTCATTAAAGCGCCCATACTTTTGCTACTGTTTGCAAGTGCTATAATTCCATCTTTTAAGTTATCAGCAGGTTGTAATTTTAATTCTTTTTGTGCTTTGCTTTTTTCTTCTCCATAAGAAGTTACCGAGATAATTGCAGTTAAATTGCTTGTATACTTTTTTAAACCGGCAAGTATATTGTTTAATCCTGTTCCTCCACCTATAACTACAATTTTAGGTCCTTTTTTATATATACCTTTCTCTGAAACTAAATCTGTTATTCCTGATTTACCACTTTCTTTGTTAAGTTGTATTTGGTTTTTTTCTATTACTATCTCCAAAGTTCTTCTTTGTATAAAGACAATACCAATTACTAAAAATACAAATCCAGCTACAAATGTAAGAATTATTTCTATTAAATCTTTTAATTCTAGCTTATCTGTAACTAATATTTTAGAAAATCCAAAACATGCTAAAACTATGCCTATTAGTATTAAAAAGAGCCATCTTTTAATTTTAGTACTGTTTTTAAACCATTTTAAAAATTTTTTCATAATTAATCTTCTCCTAAAACTTCAATTTCTAATTCTATTTTTTTATTAAATTCTTTATATACTTTTTTCTTTATGTATTCTATCAATTCTAATACTTCTTTTGCTGTTGCATTTTGTTTATTAATTATAAATCCAGCATGTAAATCTGATACATACGCATCTCCTACATTATAACCTTTTAATCCGCATTTATCAATAAGCATTGAAGTAATATAATCATTTCCTCTTTTAAAAACACTTCCCGCATTTGGATATTGTAAAGGTTGTTTAAGCTTTCTTGATTTCTTATCATCATCCATTCTTTGTTTTATTTCTGCTTTGTTTCCTTTTTCTAACTTTATAATACTTTCTACTATGATCTCGTCTTTATTTTTTGCAAATCTACTTTTTCTGTAATCAAATTCGTGTTCAAGTTTATTTGCTATTTTAACCTCTGAATTTTTATCGATGTATGTTGTTGAATATATAACACTTTTTATTTCTTTTCCATAAGCGCCAGCATTCATTCTTACTGCTCCGCCCATAGTTCCTGGGATTCCGGTTGCAAATTCCAGTCCTGTCAGCTCATGTTCGTATGCCACATTTGCTATTTTAGATAAAAGTACTCCTGCTCCCACTCTTATTGTTTCTTCATCTATAAATTCTATTTCTTTAAACTCTGGTTTTACAACTATTCCTCTTATTCCTCCATCTTTAACTAGTATGTTACTTCCATTTCCTATAACTGTTACAGGTGCATTTTCTTTTTTTGCTACATCTATCACATACTTTAATTCTTGAATAGTTTTTACTTTTACAAATATATCTGCCGGTCCACCTATTTTAAATGTTGTATGTTTTTTCATTGGCTCATTTAAATATATTTGTTCTTCATTTATTTTTATTAATAAATCATTATATACGTTTGTCATAATTCTCCTTTTAAGAATACTTATTCAATATTATTATAAATATTTACACACATGAAATTTTATCATTTTTTTATTTTTTTTACAATAGATTTTAATATACTTTATCTTATTACAGATTTATATACTGGCCTTTCAAATCTAATTGTGTTTATCTTTTTTTGTATTTCTACTATAACTAATGGTAATATTGATATTACAGCTGTATATATCCATTGTTTGTTATTTAATAGCACTACATCAAATATATCTGCTATTTTAGGAATTACTACTACTCCTACTTGTAAAATTGTTCCTATTAAAAATGCTCCAATTAAATATTTGTTTTTAAATAATCCAGCTTTAAATAATGATTCTTCACTTCTCACATTAAAACTATGTACTAATTCCAACATGCTAAGTGATATAAAAGCCATTGTTCTTCCAACCTGTAACCCATACAATTTGTTTCCTAAACTAAATGCAAATAATGTAAGTATTCCTATCATAAATCCTTCAACAAATATTTTTTCCCATAAACCATCTGCAAAAATACTTTTTTTACTGTCATTTGGTTTTCTATTCATTATATCTTTTTCTGCTGGCTCCATTCCAAGTGCTATTGCAGGAAATGAGTCTGTAACTAGATTAATCCATAATAGTTGTATTGCTAACAATGGTGTTTCTAGGCCTAATAAAAGTCCAAAAAATATTGCTACTATTTCTCCTATGTTTGTAGCAATTAAAAAATGAATTGCCTTTTTTATATTTGCATATATGTGTCTTCCAGTTTTTACAGCTTCAACTATTGTTACAAAATTATCATCTGCAAGAATCATATCAGACGCATTTTTTGCAACATCTGTTCCGCCCTTTTCCCATTGATATTCCTATATCTGCATTTTTTAAGGCTGGTGCATCATTTACTCCGGTCTCCTGTCATTGCTACAACATTTCCGTTTGCTTTGAAATGCTTTTACAATCCTTACCTTGTGTTCTGGCGAAACTCTTGCAAATACGGAATAATTCATAATTTCTTTTTCTAAATCTTTTTGTGAAATTCTATCTAATTCTTCACCTGTTATTGCTATTCCTCCAAGTTTTAAAATTCCTAATTCTTTTGCTATTGCCTTTGCTGTAATAATGTGATCTCCTGTAATCATTACTGTTTTTATTCCAGCTTGTTCACATTTATGTACAGCTTCTTTTACTCCTTCTCTTGGTGGATCATACATTCCAATTAATCCAACAAAAATTAAATTGTTTTCTAAATTACTATCTATTTTGCTTGGTAAAATATCTATATCTAAATATGATACAGCAATTACTCTTAGTGCTTCTTTTGCCATTTTGTCGTTTTTATTTAATATAGTAGCTTTATTGTTATTAGTTAAATCTTCTATTTTTTCATTGTTATATATCTTTTTGCATTTTTTAATTAATATATCTGGTGCGCCTTTTGTTATAATTCTATATCTATTTCCAACTTTATGTATGGTTGTCATTAACTTTCTTTCTGAATCAAAAGGTATTTCGTTTACTCTTTTTTCTATTTTATATATATTATTTTTATTTTCTCCAACCTCTAATGCAGCATTTACAATTGCTACCTCTGTTGGCTCTCCATCTACATTTTTTTCATTAATTGTGCAATCTGTACACATACATGCCAATTTTAGAATATTCTTTTTGTTTTCTTCTGTAATTTTTGTATTTAGGTCTTCTATTTTTACTACTTTCATTTTGTTTTGAGTTAGTGTTCCTGTTTTATCTGAACATATTACTGTACTACTTCCCAAAGTTTCTACTGCTGGTAGTTTTCTTATAATACTATTTCGTTTTGCCATTTTTGTAACACCTATCGATAGCACTATTGTTACTATTGCTGGTAATCCTTCTGGTATTGCTGCTACTGCAAGTCCAATTGAAGTCATAAACATTTCATTTACAGGTATTCTCTTAAATAATCCTATTACAAATATCAAAAAACAAATTGCAAGAGCAGCAAGTCCTAGTTTTTTTCCTACTTCTCCGAAGTTTTATTTGCAAAGGTGTTTCTGGTGCTTCATCAGAAATTATTAAACTTGCTATTTTTCCTACTTTTGTATTCATTCCTGTTCCGTGTTACTATTGCTTCTGCATGTCCGAGCCACAGCAATAGTTGCGCCAAATACCATATTTATCATATCCCCTATTGGTGCTTTTTCGCTTAATAATGCTCGTTCATCTTTTAAAACAGGTATGGTTTCTCCTGTTAATGCTGACTCTTCTACCTTTAAATTATATGATTTTACAATTCTAGCATCTGCTGGGATATATGAACCTGTTTCAATTATTATTAGGTCACCTGGAACTACCTCTTCACTAGGTATTGTCTGTATTGTTCCATCTCTTTTTACCTTTGCAGTTGGTGCCGACATTTTCTTTAAAGCATCTAATGACTTTTCCGCTTTTGCTTCTTGTATAACTCCCATTATTGCATTTAAGACAACTATGAATATTATAATCACAGAATCCAGATAATCATTAGAACCTTCCACATAGGACATCACAGCAGATATTGCAGCTGCAATTATTAGTATAATTATCATAAAATCATTAAACTGTTTTAGAAACTTTACTAATATACTCTCTTTTTTCTTTTCTGTTAATTTGTTTTCTCCATATTTTTTTATTCTTTCTTCTGCTTCGTCTTTTGTAAGTCCGTTAACAGAATTTGTTTTTAATCTTTCACATGTTTCTCTAACACTTATTGTTTGCCACATACAAGCACTCTCCTTTGTAATTTTATTAATTAATCTTATGCTTGTATTTTTAATTTATTACAATTTATGTTGTACTCCATTGTTATCTATTGTGTAATTATCCTTATAAATTAAATCTGATACTGTAACTATTTCATATCCTTTTCCTTTTATGTTTTTTATTAATGTATCTAAGCTTAATGCTGTATTTTCTGTCCCATTATGCATAAGTATTATACTTCCTTTTTGCAATTTAGGTCCTATTTTTTCCCACATTTGTTCTGCTGTAAGACCTTTATAGTCTAAAGAATCTATGTTCCATTGTATTGTAATATGATTTGATGCTTCTGCTGCTTTTAGCACTGTATCGTTATATTCTCCATAAGGTCCTCTATATAACGTTGTTGGATTACCTGTTATTTGTTTTACTCGTTCTGAGCATTTTGTTATTTGCTCTACATTTTTTTCATATGGAAGGTTATTTACATGTGGATGTGATTCTGAGTGATTTGCAATTTCATTTCCACTTTCATATATTTTCTTTACCGCTTCTGGAAATTTTTCTATCCAATCTCCAACCATAAAAAATGTTGCTTTTACTTGATTTTTTGTTAAAGTTCCTAATATTAAATCTATATCATCTGCGTTCCATGCACAATTTATTGTAAGAGCAACCTTATTTTCTTCTGTATCTACATTATATATTGGTAGCATTTTAGAAGTTTTTGCAGATGTTTGAATACTTGTTCCTATATTCTGAGTTTTAAATGTAGCTGCTAACAAAAACAATACAAGTACTGTACTTAATGCTATTCCAACTGATACTAATCTATCTTTATTTGTTACCCAAAACATAAAAAGCCCCCCTAAAATATGTTATTTAATTTTATTCATATTTTAGGGGGTTATTCTTTTTTATAAAATTTTATTTTAATTGCCTTTTATCTTTGTAATTTTATCTTTCATCTTTGTCTTTTAATTTTGCTGCCCTTTTTTTGGCTTCTTCTATAAGTTCTTCTATATCTCGCATTATTACTTCTGCTCCTTCTTGATTCCATAGCCTTAAAACTTCTTCTTTTCTTGCTGGTAAATTTCTTATTAAATAGTTTCTAACTTTTATTCTATCTTCTCTTCCTTCTAGAGCATTTTCTATATCTTTTGTTTTATCTGGAAATATAGTTGTTAACATTTCTCTAATTAGCTTTGTTCCATCTGCCCCTGTAACTACATTGCATGATGCTAAATCTTCATTGTTTGCTATTACTTGTGTTTGTCCTCTTGTCTCGTTGTTACTTGTATCAACTTTTATCCCAGCTTGCTTAGTTTCAAATATTCCCTCTTCTTCAAGCAAATACATAAGTGTTAAAATATCATTCATACTAGCTCCGTCTACTTTGTTTTTTCCTCTATCTAAATCTGCTGTAACTCTTGTAATATCATATAAAAATTTTCCTTCTTCACCATTTTCTTTTAAAAATTTCTCTACTTCTGGGCAAAATGTTATTTGTTTTGTTATGTTAAAACCTATCATTGTTATATTTTCAAATCCTGCTTCAAAAACTTTTTTTGCCGCTTCTGGATCTTGATATATATTAAATTCTGCATAAGGTGTTATATTACCTCCGCCTTCATCTCCACCCATTATTACTATTTCTTTTACCTTTTTTGCAAATTCAGGGTCTTTATCTAATACACTTGCTATATTAGTTAGGGGTCCTGTTGCAACTATAGAAATAGCATTTGGATTTTTATTTACTGCATCTATTAACATATCTTCTGCTGTGTTTGTATTAATTTTATAGCCAACTGCTGGTTCATATTTAACATTACCTAATCCGTTATCTCCTTGTGCTCCATCCGAAATAATATTTTCGTTTACTCTTTCAGGTAAATAAATTCCTATTTTTTCAGCTTCTTCTGGTGTTACTCCTGCCATTTCTAAAGCTTTAAAAACATTTTCTTTTACATTGTTTACATCTGTATTTCCTGCTACTAAACTAATTGCCTTTACATCAAATTTTTTAGATAAAAAAGCATATAGTATTGCGACAAAGTCATCTGTACCTCCATCATTGTCTATAATAATTTGTTTTTTCATTTTTTTCTCCTTTTACAAAATAATTTACATAATTATATTATTTTATTTCAATTTTGTCAAATTCTATTACTTCTTTCATTGATGGGACTGATTTTTGGGCACCTTGTTTTGATACTGTTAATGTTGCCACTTTATTTGCCAAATTAATACTTTCTTCTAGGTTTTTATTTAATGATATTCCTAATGCGATTGCCGCTATAAAACTATCTCCTGCTGCTGTTGTATCAACAACTTTTGTTTCTAAGGCTTTAAAATACTGGTATTTTTCGTTATTTATTAATATTGACCCTTTTCCACCTAAACTTACAACAACATTTTTTACGCCTTTTTGTAAAAGGCTTTTAGCTGCAACTATTATTTCCTCTAAACTATCTGTTGGCATTCCTGTTAATATATTAAGTTCTGTTTCATTTGGTTTTAAAACATATACTTTTTCTAAAATTTTACTGGTAATTTTATTGTTTGCTGGTGCTGGATCTAATATTATTTTTTTGTTTTTTGCTATTTTACATACATATTCTACTGTTTCTATTGGAATTTCTAATTGCATTAATATAATATCGGCTTCTTCTATTTTTTCTCTATTTTTGTCAATAATTTCTTTATTAACTTTTCCGATTTGCTCCTGCAATTATTATAATGCTATTATCTCCTGTTTTGTCTACTGTTATAAAAGCTGTTCCTGTTTGTGTTTCTTTTATAGTTTCTATTGCCGAAATGTCAACATTTACAGATTCTAAATTGCTTTTTAGTTTATTACCATTTTCATCTTCTCCAACAGCTCCTATCATATCAACATTTCCGCCAAGTTTTCCTATTGTATAAGCTTGATTTGCTCCTTTTCCGCCCTCACTATTAATATATTCTTTTGCTTTTACTGTTTCACCAGTTTTTGGTCTTCTTTCTAATTGAATACTATAATCCATATTCAAACTACCTATTACAAGTATTTTTTTCATTTTTACCTCTTTTTTTCATCTTTTTTTAATATTTTAGATATCAATTTAGACTTTTCTTGTGGTGATATAAATGCTCCTCTAATTGCACTTTTATTCATGTTGGCTATATCATCTATTGTTAGATTTGTATGTTCTATAACCCATTTATATTCTTCAATTATATTTGTATTAGATACTGTGTCATTGTCTGGATTTATAGATACTTTAATTCCTTTTTTATAAAGTTCTTCTATTGGATGATGTTCTCCTGTTGCCTTTGTTTGCAAATTACTTATTGGACATATTTCTAATGGTATTTCTTTTTCTATTAATTCTCCAACTAATTTTGGGTCTTCTAAACATCTTACTCCATGACCAATTCTTTTTGCTCCCATTTTTAAAGCATTTTTTATACTTTCTGGGCCTGCTGCTTCCCCAGCATGTATAGTAAATGGTATATTTTGTTCTTTAGCTACTTTAAATATATCTGCAAATTCAGAAGTTGGAAATAATGCTTCTGCTCCTGCCAAATCTAACCCACATACTCCATGGTTTAAATATTTTTTTGCTGTTGCAACTGTAGTTAAATTACTTAATGTATTATCTTCTCCTCTCATACAGCATAATAGCAAATTGCCTTCTATTTTAAACTCTTTTTTAGCTCTATTCATTCCTTTTATTGCTGATTCTACTACTCTTTCATAAGACAATCCCTCTTGTGTATGTAAACTTGGAGCAAATCTCACTTCTGCATATATTACATTTTGTTTTGCTAAATCTTCAAACAATTCGTATGTAGCTTGTTCAATATGGTCTTCTGTTTGTAAAACTTTTAATGGTAAATCGAATTTTTGCAAATATTGATTTAAATCTCTACAGTCTTTATCTACCATTAATTTTTCTTTTACCTCTTCTAATGTAACATTATTTTCTCCTTGTTTAAGCCAATTATATACAGTTTCTGGTCTTAAGGAACCATCTAAATGCAAGTGTAAAACAACTTTTGGCATATTTTTTATTTCTTCTAATTTTTCTTTTTGCATCTATTATCACCTTTTAATTAAATATTTATTAAATCTTTTACTACCTTGCTAGCAATCATAAGCCCTGCAACTGATGGTGAAAAAGCTATGCTACCTGGCACTTGTCTTTTGGCTGTTTTTTCTTCACTCTCTTTTCTTGGTTTTACAGGTTCTTCTTTTGAATATAGAACATTTAGTTTTTTTATGTTTCTCTGCCTTAATTCTTTTCTCATTACTTTTGCTAGTGGACATACACTTGTTTTGTATATATCTGTTATTTCAAACTTACTAGGATCTAGCTTGTTTCCCGTTCCCATACTTGATATAACTGGAATATTTAGCCTTGTAGCTTCTTCTACTAAGAATATTTTAGCTGTTACTGTATCTATTGCATCTACTACATAACTCACTGAACTATCCAATATTTCTTCATTACAATCTGGCATATAAAAAGTTTTATATATTTCTATTTTTGCTTCTGGATTAATATCTAATATTCTTTGTTTCATTAAATCTACTTTGTACTGGCCTATTGTTTTGGTTGTTGCAATTATCTGCCTATTAATATTTGTAATTGTTACTTTATCATTATCTACTAGTATAAATTTTCCTACTCCACATCTTGCTAGTGCTTCAGCAACATATGATCCTACTCCGCCTATACCAAATATAGCAACTTTGGAATCGTTTAATCTATTTATTCCTTCTTCTCCTATAAGCATTTCTGTCCTTGAAAATTGATTTAACATTTTTTGCTCCTTATATTTTTTCATTTTCATCATTAAAAATCAAATCTTTTAATAACTTTTCAAATTCTTTTGGTACATTATTTTCTTCATTATATCTTTTTTCTATATCAGTATTTGTATCTACCAATTTATAATTCTCTTTATAATAATTTAGTAAATATGGTAGTTCTTTTCCTTCTGTTTCTAATTGTTTAATGGTTCTACTTATTGCATAATTTACTTCCTCTGGTGTTCCTACGCATTCAAATGGCTTTACTTCTCCATAACCGCATAATTCTATAAAAATATTTAGCAAATCTTTATTCTCATATAAATCTTTTTTAAATATTTTTACTAATTTCTTTTTATATAAATACGGACTAAGTATTATAAATACAAATAAGCATTTTGAACAATTGCAACACCATTTCCAAGGAGTTTCTTTACTACCTATATTACAGCTTCTAAATATTTTATGATATTTTTTCATGTTTGAAAATAATTTAGCTATTTGTAATTCATTTAATGGTCTTAGCATACTAAAATATTGTACATGATCCTCTAAATAATTATTTATATACCATCTAAATTCTTCTTCAAACTCAAAGCTTTTTGAGTATTGGTGATTTATTTTTTCTCCTTTTATATTACTTTCATTGCTACTTTGCTCATTTGAAACTGCTATATATTTTTTTCCTGACAAGTATGCAACAAAGTAAGATGTAAAAGCAAGCATTGCAGAAAATGGTGTGTGTCCATTTAAAAAGCCTTTTTCGTTTAACTCTAACAATCTTTTATCTATTGTTCTTTTTATGTGTATTATTTGATCATCTTTATACCCTGCTTTTTTTATTTCCTTTAATTGCGGAGCTTTATCTCCTATCACCAAACATAAATTGTCTTTTTTATGTTCTTTTAATAATTCTAATGTAACGCAGGAATCTTTTCCTCCGCCCACTGGAATTAATGCGCCTTTATATTCCATGCTTGTCTCATTATACCTACTTGTATTAGCATATTCAGGTCGACAATTACATTCTATTTGGAATAATTCATCCATAGGTATTTTTTCTATATGATTAATATATCTAAACTCGCTAAGTCCATTATAATATATTTTTTTAAACCAGTCTATTTGTTCTTGAGTTAATTTACCACATTCTATAAGTATTCTTTTTGGGCATGTTGCTTTCCAATAGCTAATTAACTCTATCATTCCCATATTGAATGCTATAGCTTTTAATGTTTTTGTATTTATTTTGTCAAAATCTATATCTAATTTACTTATTTTTATTATTGGTTTAAATTTTTTTAATCCAAATATTTCAAAATAAAATGTTATTTCAATTGTATCATTATCTTCTTGAATAATTTTATAATCATCAAAAATAAAACAATTATATTTTTTCCTTAATTCTTCAAATTTTTCCATATTTTCCCTTCTTTCATATAATCTTTATATAATATACACTAAAATGATAAAATTGTAAAGATTTGTAAAACGTTAAAGATTAGAAAATATCGACATTTGTAGACATTTTTTGACCTAACTAGGTGAAAATTTATATTTATTTAATACAATAGGGACGCAAGTAGTGCGTCCTGTATAGAAATAATTTTATTCTCTGTTTTTTAGTTCATTTATTTTTTCTTCACCTTTTGTTATCCAATCCTTTAAATTAACTTTTGCTTTTATATTAGGGAAAGCTTCAACAAGCCTTCTGTGTAATCCTGATTTTTGTGTTATAATTTTCTTCACTTTTTTTGATATTTCTTCTGTATTGTCTTTAACACTTACAGAAATTTCTTTTAAGTTTGATATTATTTTTCCTGATATTATATTGTCTGTTATATATACAGCCAATAGTATTCCACATATAATGTGTAATGCTATATTGGGCATCTTTTCATATATATTAAGGAATGCAGGATTTACTATATAAAGTATAAGGCATCCCATTATTCCAAAAGGCAATAAAGTTTCTAAGCAAATTCTGCCATTTATATTGAATTTTCTTTTGCTATAATCCCACCATCTTGCATGAAATATTTTTTCCATAAAATAACTTGTAAAATACTCCAATGTACCACATATTAATATTGAAAATATAAATGTTGCTGGAATATCTGATTGATATTTTTTTAGTAATATTGTAAGTAATATTACTCCATAACCATATATTGGGCAATATGGTCCTATTAAAAATCCTCTGTTTACAAATTTTTTCTTATCAATTAAAGTTTTTGTTACCTCCATTATCCAGCCCAATACTGAATATGTAAAGAATAGTAAGAAATATAATTCTATTGTTCTTAGCATATTATCCCCCTTTATTTATATCTTTTTTATGTATTATATATTCTCATCATTTTGTCGTCAAGTTTTAAATTATACTATCATTTTTGTTAAATCTTTTAAATTATTTTCTTCTTTTAATATTTTATTTCTCTTTTTGTTTGCTTTTAAATTATCTTTTGCGACTGTCATAAGCAATTTTATTCTATTAGTTTGGTTTGTTTCACTTGCACCTGGATCATAATCTACTGGAGTTATATTTGCTTCTGGGAATTTAGCTCTAATAGTTTTAATTACACCTTTTCCTACAATATGATTTGGTAAGCATGCAAATGGTTGTAAACAAATGATGTTTTGTATTCCTTCATTCATAAATTCAATTATCTCTGCTGTTAAAAGCCAACCTTCTCCGGTTTGATTTCCTGTAGATAATATTTCTTGTACTTCTTCTGCAAGTTTATTTATATTGCATGGTTTCATATATCCTTTTTTAGAACTTGCTAATGCTTTTTCATAATCTTTTTCTATTTTGTCTAACAAGTCTAGCCCTAGCTCAAATATATCTGATGTCATTTTAGAAGTTTTTAATAGCTCATGCTTTATTGGGTTGTTTTTTAAAGCATATTTGGCAAATCCCATTAATTCTGGCATATATACTTCTGCACCTTCTTTTTCCAAAATTTCCTCTGCAAAATTGTTTCCATAAGGATGGTATTTTATTAATATTTCTCCAACAATTCCTACTTTTGGTTTTTCTATACTTGTATCTAGTTCGATTTTTTCAAAATCATTTACTATTTCATATAAACTCTTATTAAACTCTTTTGTACTTGCAGTTTTAAGTAATTCTTTACATTTTTTCATCCATTTATTATATACTTTTTTAGTTTCGCCTTTGTTCACTTCATAAGCTCTGTTTTTATGTAATACAGTTTGTAATAAATCTCCATAAATTGTAGCTTTTATTAGTTTTCTTAATAATTTTAAAGTTATTTTGAATCCTGAATTTTTTTCAAGTCCTGCCATATTAAATGATATTACTGGAACATTTGAAAATCCTGCATCTTTTAATGCTTTTCTTATAAATCCTATATAGTTTGTTGCTCTACATCCACCACCTGTTTGAGAAATCATAAGTGCTGTTTTATGTATATCATATTTTCCACTTTGAAGTGCTTCTATCATTTGTCCTGTTGTCAAAATTGATGGATAGCAAGCATCATTATTTACATACTTCAATCCTGTTTCTACAGTATTATTTGTACATTTTTTTAGAACTTCTACTTTGTATCCTTCTGAATTTAATACTGATTCAAACAATTCAAAATGTATTGGTGCCATTTGTGGAATTAATATTGTATAATCTTTTTTCATTTGTTTTGTGAATTGTTTTTTTACTGTTTCGTAATTTCCATTTTCATCATCATTTTTATCTTCACATCTGTTATTCATACTTGCAAGTAAAGAACGTATTCTTATTCTTATTGCACCTAGATTATTTATTTCATCTATTTTTATTAAAGTATACATTTTGTTATAACTTGCTAAAATTTCTTCAGCTTGGTCTGTTGTTATAGCGTCCACTCCACATCCAAATGAATTTAGTTGAACTAGCTCAAGATTCTTTTGTTTCCCAACAAAATCAGCTGCTGCATATAGTCTTGAATGAAACATCCATTGATCTACAACCCTTATTGGTCTTTTTACCTCTCCTAAAGGCGCTACGCTATCTTCTGTAAGTACCGCTATTCCTAGACTTGTAATCATTTTATCTATACCATGATTAACTTCGCCATCCAAATGATATGGTCTTCCAGCTAAAACAATTCCTCTTAAATTATGTTCATTAATATATTTTAAAGTTTCTATACCTTTTTTATGTATATCTTCTCTAAAGTTTTGATATTCCTCTTCTGCCTTTTTTATTGCATTATTTAGCTCTGATTTAGTAAACTTATATTTCTTAAATTCCTCTATTTCCATAAATCTTTTGCTAAGTCCTTTTTTGTCAAGTGGTAAAAAAGGATTTATAAATTCTACATCTTTTAATTCTTCTATGTTATTTTTTAGTGTTTCTGAATATGATATTACTATTGGGCAGTTGAAGCTATTATTTGCTTTTTCGTCTTCTTTCCTAGAATACATTATACATGGATAAAATATTGTTTTTACACCTTGTTGTATTAAACTAATTACATGTCCATGCGATAATTTTGCTGGATAACATACAGATTCTGATGGTATGCTCTCCATACCTTTTTCATAAGTTTTTCTATTTGTTTTTTCAGAAAGTATTACTCTAAATCCTAAGTTTGTAAATAAGGTAAACCAAAATGGATAATCCTCATACATATTTAGAACTCTTGGTATTCCTATTGTTCCTCTTTTAGCATCTTTTTCTTCTAATGGTTTATATCCAAATAATCTATTATATTTATATTGATATAAATTAGGAATTTCTTTTCTAGATTTATCTAATCCCGCTCCTCTTTCACATCTATTGCCTGATATGAATTTTTTTCCATTTGAAAACTCATTAAATGTAAGTAGACATCTGTTCTCGCACCCTTTACATCTTGTATGTATTACTGTTGTTTTTAGTTCATCTATTTCTTTTGATTTTAATATTGTAGATTCTGCTGGCTTTTCTTCTAATTTACTATATGCTTCTTTTGCAATTAAAGCAGCCCCATAAGCTCCCATTAATCCTGCAATATCTGGTCTTATTACATTTTTTCCTACTATTAATTCAAAAGCACGAAGTACTGCATCATTATAGAATGTTCCACCTTGTACAACAATGTTTTCTCCTAAATCATCTACATTTCTTATTTTCATAACTTTTTGTATAGCATTTTTTATTACAGAATATGAAAGTCCTGCAGATATATCACCTACACTGTAACCTTCCTTTTGTGCTTGTTTTATTTTTGAATTCATAAATACTGTACATCTTGAACCTAAATCTACTGGTTTTCTAGACATGATAGCTTCTCTTACAAATTCATCTAAGCTCAAGTTTAAACTTTTTGCAAATGTTTCTATAAAAGAGCCACATCCAGATGAACATGCTTCATTAAGCATAATATTATCTACTGCATGATTTTTTATTTTTATGTACTTCATATCTTGTCCGCCAATATCTACTATACTATTAACTTCTGGCATAAAGTTTTTTGCTGCAGTATAATGTGCTATTGTTTCTATTTCTCCTACATCAACATTTAGTGCTGTCTGAATTAGTTTTTCTCCATATCCAGTTACACCGCCATATACAATTTTTGCCTCTTCAGGAATTTTAGTATACAGTTTTTTTAGCATATTTATAACGCTCTCTAATGGTTTTCCTTCATTATTTTTATATGCAGAATATAGAAGATTTCCTTCTCCATCTATTAAAACTAATTTGCTTGTTGTTGAACCTGCATCTATACCTAAATAACAATTTCCTTTATGTAGTTTTAAATCTTTTCTTTTTATTTTATCTTGTCCATGTCTTTTTCTAAAATCTTTGTACTCTTGTTCTATTGTAAATAATGGTGGTAAATGGTTCTTTGTTTCATCTTTATAGTTTTTTAATAATTCTATTTTTGCTTTTAATTTTTGTGCACTTATTGGTTTGTGATTTGCTGATTCTATTGCTGCTCCCTTTGCAACTAGCAAATGTGCATCTTCTGGGAATATTATTTCTTTTTCTGTTAAATTCAAAGTTTCTATAAATCTTTTTCTAAGTTCAGACAAATAATTTAATGGTCCACCCAAAAATGCAACATTTCCTTTGATTGGTCTACCACATGCTAGTCCACTTATTGTTTGATTTACAACTGCTTGGAAAATAGATGCTGCTATATCTTCTTTTGCTGCTCCCTCATTTAAAAGTGGTTGAATATCAGTTTTTGCAAACACTCCGCATCTTGAAGCAATTGGATATATTGTTTTATAATTTTTAGCAAGCTCATTTAATCCCATTGTATCTGTGTTTAGAAGACTTGCCATTTGATCTAGAAATGCTCCTGTACCACCTGCACATGTTCCATTCATACGTTGTTCTATTGACTTATCAAAATAAATTATTTTTGCATCTTCTCCACCTAATTCAATCGCTACATCTGTTCTTGGTATATATTTCTCTATCGATCTTTTGCAAGATACTACCTCTTGAATAAATGTCATTCCTAGAAGTTCCGAAACAGATAAAGCTCCGTGAACCAGTTAATGCAATGGTCATTTCTTCATCTTTATATTCATTTGCTAATTTTTCTAAGCATTCACATACTGTCTTTCTGGTATCTGAAAAATGCCTTTGATAGCTTGTGTTAATTGTATTTAAATTTTCGTCCATTACAACTACTTTTACTGTTGTTGAACCTACGTCTAATCCTATATGTATCATATTTTCCCTTCTTTTCTTTTAAAAATTAAATTTGTAATAATATGGTTGTATGTCTGTATAAATTGAAGACATATAAATAAGCTCTCCATCTTGTGCTTTAAGTTTTAGATTTGGAAAAGTTCTTAGCATTTTTTTATCTGAAAATACTTTATTGGCAAGTTCTGCTGTGTTTTCCATTTCAAGCACTCTTTCATAGCTATTTATATATTTATTTTTATTTATTACATCTAAATTATATGAGTATACAGTTCTTTCAAAGAATAATTTTAATGCAAAAGCAGTTAAGAGTCCATCTATTGCTAAGAATACTGTTCCCACAACCACTAATGTTTTTAAATATTTCATTGGAACTTTTTCTTTTGTTTTATCTATTAACTTATCTATTATAGGATTAAAATGCCTTATTAGATATAAAGCAAGTAGTCCCCAAAATAAAGAAAATGTAAAACATATTCTTCCATTTATATTAAGAAAATTATTTGAATAATCCCACCAATTTACTTTAAAAATTACTTCTCCTAAATAACTTATAATATATTCAACAATAGAACCTACTAAAAATCCTCCAAAGAATAATGTATAATTATTTTTCTTAAAGCATTGAAGTCCTAATATCATTGCTACCGCCCCAACTCCATAGATTGGGCAAAAAGGTCCATATAAAAATCCTTTTCTGCTTTCTAACATTCCTTTTGTAAAAAGTCCAAATAAAGTTTCTATAATATATCCTACTATGCTATATATAATAAAATATGTTAAAATTCTCCATATACTTATTCCTGCAATTTTTAATATTTTTTTTTCTTTTTTCATCTTCTTTCCCCTTTATTATTAGATTTATTTATATAAATTGGAATTTGTAATTAAATTCAAAATTAAAATATTAAAATTCAAAAAATCGCTCAGGTCATGTCGCTTTCATAGAAATTGTAAACCTTCTTGCTCCGCAGCGCCCTCATTAAAAATGAGATTCCCTACTGCGCTCGAAGAACAATTTCTAATTCAAGCTAACTCCATTCACAATTTTTTTCATTTTTAATATTTTAATTTTTGAGGAACATATTGCAAACATTGTAGGGGTCGCACTCCTGGGCGACCCGCAATGCATCGTAGAAATCGCCCCTAACAAATTACAATTTAATTGGTAATGTTACTATAAATGTTGTGCTTTCATTTAATTTACTTGTTACTTCTATTTTTCCACCTGATAATTCAACAATTCTTTTGGCAATTGTCATTCCTAGACCTGCTCCTGGCTTGGTATGTGATTTATCTATTTGATAAAATCTATCAAATATCTTTTTAGCCTCTTCTTCTTCCATTCCAATTCCATAATCTTTTATTTCCACAATAATGCTGTCTTGATTTGTTTTCATTTTTACATCTATTTGCCCATCTTGTTTGGAGAACTTTATACTGTTTTCTATTATGTTCATCCAAACTTGATACATTAAGTCCTTTTCGCCCAAAAATTCCTGTTCTTTTAAGCTTACATTAAACTTAATATTTTTTTCTTTCCATTTTGGTTCTAATACACTTATTGTTCTTCTTATCTGCTCTGCTATATTAAATTTTGTTTTATTCATTATTCTTTCTTGGTTTTCCAGTTTTGCAAGTTTTAGGATATTTGTAGATAAATATAGAAGTCTATCCGATTCTTCTTTTATAATTTCTGCATATTCTTTTCTTTCTTCCTTGCTTAAATCATCAGCTTCCAAAAGTTTTGCAAATCCCTGTATAGAACTAATTGGCGTTTTTATCTCATGTGATACATTATTAATAAAATCTTTTTGCAAGCATTCAATACTATTTAATTCTTTTACCATTTTGTTGAAATTGTGTGTTAGTTCTCCTATTTCGTCATCTCTTTTTGTTTCTAGTTCTATAGTAAAATCTCCTGAAGCTACTTTTTTTGTTGCATCAGTTATTTTTTTTATTGGATTTACTATTTTTCTTGATATGTTTTGCATTAAAGCTATGGTTATTAACAATATACTAACTATGGATACCCTAATGCTCCTGCTAGAAATATTAAGTAAATCTTTTATTGATTGTCCTTGTTGTTCATTGATTTCAATAAGTTTTATATTGATAGATCTTTGTACAAATACATAAAAAAGAAAAGCAGCAATTGCAATAACAATTAAAATATATAATATTGCTGTTTTTATAATCCTTCTTTGTATTGATTCCTTTTTTCCAAATATTGTTGTAAGAAAATTTGTAAACATTTTTAATTCCTTTATAAGTTATTTTTTGTTATTATTGCTTTATAGCCTATTCCTCTAATTGTCAAAATCTCAAACTCTTTTATATCACTCAATTTTTCTCTTATTCTTTTTATGTGGACATCAACTGTTCTAAAATCTGATTCATTATCTAATCCCCATATTTCTTCTATTAGTTCTTGCCTTGTAAAAATGGTGTCTGGAGTACTTAAAAATTTGTATAATAGCAAGAATTCCTTTTGTGTTAGTTGATAATTTTTTCCTTTATATGTTACCGACATTTGTTTGTAGTCTAATACTAAATTTCCTATTATAAGTTTCTTTTCATTTGCAGCATTTGCTCTTTTTAGTAATACTTTAACTCTAAGTAGCAATTCTTCCATATCTATTGGCTTTACCATATAGTCATCTGCTCCTAGCAAAAATCCTTCTCTTTTATCTTCTATTGTAGACTTTGCTGTAACCAATAGAATTGGAATAGTATAATTTGCTTCTCTTAAAGACTTTGTAAGTTCATAGCCATCCATTTTTTCCATCATAATATCACTAATTATTAAATCTATGTAATTTGTATCTATAACCTCTAATGCTTCTTCCCCATTTGTGGCTTCATATGTGATATATTCGTTTTTTCGTAAATATGTAGTTATTAATTTTCTTAAATTTTTATCATCTTCTACTACTAATATTTTAAACATTTTTCCACCTCTTTTGGCCGTATTAGAAGTGGCAATATATACTCAAAAGGGGATGATGCTTGGATATATTTTTAGCGCCACTTCTAATCTTGGTTATCTTATCAAATAAATATGAACTTATTATGAACTATATCAAATTTCAAAAAATTTGTCTAGTTTTGTAGAAAGAAAAGAAAGAACCAAGAATTATTTTTCTTAGTTCTTTCTAAATTATTTGATTTTTATATCATATTATGAGCCTAAAATTATAAAATAGAAATCTTTACCCTCCTTTTCAAAAAAACTACACCACTTAACTCCATCCATTTCGTATAGCACACCTTTTCTTTCATCTTTTTGATACTTTATCATATTTGAATATCCTGCTCCTTTATCAGATTCTGTATCAAAAACATAATACACATACATCTCTGTGCCTTTAAAAACTGCAAAGTATGCAACTCCTCCTTTTTTTAGAGAATCTTCACTGCTATACCATTTATTATCAGGAATATCTTCTTTTTCATTCACTCCTCCTTGTATACCTGAAGAATGAGCATAGTGAATCTCTGTTTCAAATTCTGGTACATATTGATCTAATTCTTTTTGTTGTTCTTCTGTAAAATATTGTCTATATTTTTTATATATTTCTGTTCCATATATACAATTTTCATAATATCCATGGTCATTTATTTTTAATCCGTCAAAATCATTCCAAATTTCTGTTAATGGAATAGTGTAATTTTTATCTTTTAAAATTAAATTTTCTCCACTTACGTCTATTATTGTTCCATATTTAGATTTGACTATTTCCTCAAGCTCTCTTTTAGTTATTTTTTCTCCTTCTTTGTCCGCAATTTTTGTTACTATGTCTGCTGTTATTTGTTCTTTTACTCTTTCTATTTCTGTTTCTTTTGCTCCTTCTTTTGTTTTTTCAAATAGTCCTCCGTTAATTGCTACTGTTACTGTTACTCCTACTAATATTAACATTACAATTATTGAAATTATTAATGCTATTAGTGTAATTCCGTTTTTTGTTTTTCATTTATTTTCCTCCTTTGTTTTTTCTTCTTTCTTTGTATATAAATTATTTTATATGTTATTTTTTCTCATGTCAATGTTTTATTATTGTTTTATCATTATTGATTTTTCCTATACAATAATAAAATGATGAGCTTGTGCTCCTCTTTTTCATTTTAATTGTTGGACAATTCATTTACTTTTACGCTTCTTGTGTGTTCAATTTTTGTCCATGTTGTGTCTGGTTTAATTAATGCTTTTATATTTATTAATATCCAAGAACCTAAGAATAATGGATAGCATAATATTCCTTTTAGCATTGGCTTAATTGGTCTTTTATCTAGCCACATTATTAGTATCGCTGTAAGTGGTGGTAAAAGGAATGTTGCTCCTATATATCTTGCATAATTCCATATTAATGCTGCTGTTGTCATTCCATTTCCAGCATATATTGCAAAGTTTACTACTAATAGCCCTAATGTTATTATAAGCATTGGCATTCCCATTAAATATAGGAATCCGTCAAAATTCATTAATGTTTTATGCTCTTTAACACCTTTTGCTAAATCTTTTAAATAATATTTAACACATTGAATATGTCCTACTGACCATCTCATTCTTTGTGTCCATGATTGTTTGTATTCTAATGGTTGTTCATCATATACTATTGCATCTGTTGCCCAACCTAATTTTCTGCCTTCTGCTATGTTTATTAAAGAAAACTCTATATCCTCTGTTAATGTTTTTGTATTCCATCCTTTTTCTTTAATTAAATCATATTTTACCATAAATCCTGTACCATTTAATAGTGGTGATAGTCCTAGGTTATATCTTGCTAAATGATAAAATCTGTGCATTGTCCAATAAAATAATGCATATCCTGCTGATACCCAAGAATCTGTTGGATTCTTTATATCTCTATATCCTTGAACCACTTCTTCACCTTGGCAAAGTTTTTTGTTCATAGCTGTAAAGAAATCTGGCATTACAACGTTATCTGCATCGAATACGCACATAGCATCATAATCTGCCCCTTGCTCATTCATTTTATTTAAAAACCATTGCATTGCATAGCCTTTTGTTTTCTTTTCGCTGTCAAATCTTTCATAAACTATTGCTCCTGCATCTCTTGCAATTTGAGCTGTATTGTCTGTACAGTTATCTGCTATAACATATATATCCAAAAGTTCTTTTGGATAATTTTGATTTTTTAAACTTTCTATCAAATTTCCTACTACTGCTGCTTCGTTGTGTGCTGGAACTAAAGCCATGAATTTATGATTTTTATTAACTAATAATGGTTTATCTTTTAATTTTACTAATGAACATGCACTAATTACTATATTATATAGCCAAAATATTGTTATAATCCAAACTAATGCTTGTTGCAATATATATAAATATTCCATTTTTACCCTCTCTTTGTTTTTATAGTTTTAAAAGATGGCCTAATTTTGATATCAAAGTTATACTCTGTACTATCATAATATTATTATGCCACCTTTTATATTATACTATTATTATAAAATTTTTGCAAGTTTTTTCACATTCAATTTATACATTATTATTTTGATATCCTAATATTGCTTGAAAAATTGTAGGCAATATTATTAGTCCTAATTTAAATCCTTTACCTTTATTAAATTCATCAGCTAAATTTGAGCACATCTTTATATGAAATATTATAGCTATTATTATTAATAGTAGTATTCCTGTAAGACTAATAGTATAAAGTATACTTTTTGTAACAATAAACATTATTACGGCGATAAAGGCTGTTGCGGTTATTAATAAGGTCTTATATTCTCCCAATTCTACTTGGAAGGCATCTAATGTTTTAAATAATAATATAGAAGATACAAAATTTAATATACTAATAATTGTTTCAATAATAGATACATTTATTAATGATAAAATTGGGGAAACTATTTGTAATACAACAGTCCACATAGGCATTCCTATTTTTGTATATAATTTAGCTATACCTATATTAAGAATTATTATAATTATTGAGATAATTATTGAATATTTTTTAGTAAAAGAATTTGTTTTTTTTGCAATCATATATATATCAGCACTTGATTGTGAATCAGCACTTGATTGTAAAGTTTCTTTGTTCTCTATAATATTTTCCTCTGTTTTTATTTTTTCTTTTTCAGTAGTTCTTATTTTCCCTGTCGATTTTAAGAAAAAAATTCCTGCTAGGACTATTACTAGTACCACTAATCCTATTATTATCTTAGTTTGATTGTCCATCTTTTGTTCCTCCTACATTATATTCAATTTTACATCTTTTAATTTTAAGAATATCTCACTCATCTCAATGATTAAAAAATGTTTCTGTGTAATTCAATTATTCTTCTGTTGATTCTTCCTCTATTCCTAATCCTTTTTTTGTTAAGCTAATTTTTCCTTGGTTGTCTATATCTAATACTTTTACTAAGAATTTGTCTCCTTCTTTTAGTACATCTTCTACTTTTTCTATTCTTTTTTCTGATATTTTAGAAATATGAAGCAATCCTTCTTTTCCTCCACCTAGGTCCATAAATGCTCCAAATGGCATTATTTTTGTAACTGTTCCTTCGTAGATTTCTCCAACTTCTATTTCTCTTACTATATCTTCAATCATTTTTTGTGCTTGTTTTGCTTTTTCTGAATCTTGTGTATAAATAAATACTTTTCCGTCTTCCTCTATGTCTATTTTTACACCTGTCTCATCAATTATTTTATTAATTGTTTCTCCACCTTTTCCAATTACATCTTTTATTTTGTCTGTTTTTATTGTCATAGTTGTAATTTTTGGTGCATATTTTGATAATTCTTTTCTAGGTTCAGCTATTTGTGGTGCCATTATTTCATCTAGTATATATTGTCTTGCTTTTTTTGTTCTTGCAAAAGCTTCTTCTATTATTTTGTATGTTAATCCATCAACTTTTATATCAACTTGAATTGCTGTTATTCCGTTTTTTGTTCCTCCAACTTTAAAGTCCATGTCTCCAAAGAAATCTTCTAATCCTTGAATATCTGTAAGCATTACATAATCATCTGGATCTTCTGGATTTGATACAAGTCCTGTTGAAATTCCTGCTACTGGGTTTTTAATTGGAACCCCTGCATCCATTAATGCAAGTGTACTTCCACAAATACTTGCTTGTGATGTAGAACCATTTGAAGATAATACTTCTGATACAACTCTTATTGTGTATGGGAATTCTTCTTCTGATGGTATTACTGGAACTAATGCTCTTTCTGCTAAAGCCCCATGTCCTATTTCTCTTCTACCAGGTCCACGTGAAGGTCTAGCTTCTCCAACACTGTATGAAGGGAAATTATATTGATGAATGTATCTTTTTGTTTCTTCTTCATCTAATCCATCTAATATTTGTTCTTCGTTTTTCATTCCTAATGTTGCTACTGATAATACTTGTGTTTGTCCTCTTGTAAATAGTCCGCTTCCATGTACTCTTGGAAGTAATCCTACTTCGCATGAAAGTGGTCTTATTTCGTCTATTGCTCTTCCGTCTGGTCTTTTATGCTCTTCAAAAATCATTTTTCTTACTGATTTTTTCTCTAATTTATATAAACTATCAGCTATATCTTGTTTTACTTCTTCTGCTCTTTCTTCTCCATATTTCTCTATGAAGTAGTTTGTTACATCTTCTGATAATTTTTCCATGTTCTTATCACGAACTTCTTTTTCTAAAGCTTGTACATCATTATACATTCTTTCTTCGAAGTTTGCTTCTATTTCTTCGTATATATCATGGTCTACTTCAAAAGATTTGTATTCCATTTTAGGTTTTCCAATATCTGCTTTTATGTCTGAAATAAATTTACATACTTTTTTAATTTCTTCATGTCCTGTTTTTATTGCTTCTAGCATTTTGTCATCTGGTAATTCTTTTGCTCCAGCTTCTATCATTGCTATTTTTTCTATTGTTCCTGCAACTGTTAAGTCTAATTCTGTTTTTGCTCTTTCTTCTAGTGTTGGGTTTATAACGAATTTACCATCTACATAGCCTACTTTTACTGCTGCTGTTGGTCCTCCAAATGGTATATCTGATATAGAAAGTGCTGCTGATGTTCCTATCATTGCACAAACTTCTGGTGAGTTGTCTGGTTCTACTGATAATACTGTTGCAACTACTACAACGTCATTTCTAAAATCTTTTGGGAATAAAGGTCTTATTGGTCTATCTATTGCTCTAGATACTAATATTGCCTTATCTGCTGCCTTTCCTTCTCTTCTTGTAAATCCTCCTGGAATTTTTCCTACTGCATACATTTTCTCTTCATAGTCAACTGATAATGGGAAAAAGTCTATTCCATCTCTTGGTTCTTTTGATGCTGTAACGTTTACCATTACAACTGTTTCTCCATATCTTACTACTACATCTGCATTTGCTAAGCCTGCAAATTTTCCTGTTTCTATTGTTAGTGGTCTTCCTGCAAGTTCCATTGAATATGTTTTAAACATAATTCTTCCTCCTTTTAATTTGTTTAAATTTATATAAGAAGATAATTTTTCTATGAATGTAACCTCTAAAATATGTTTATTATCTAAACACATTTTACAAGCTACTCTTCATATATAATTATCTTTTCTTATCTTGTTTGATTTTGTTCGGGTCACCGGCGGCGGCTCCCTACAATGTTTAATTTTAGCAATTAAGGGCGGAAAGTATCCATCCGCCCTTAAAATAAATTATTTTCTTAAATTTAATTGTTTAACTATTTCTCTGTATCTAGGTAAATCTTTTTTTGCTAAATAGTTAAGTAAATTTCTTCTTTTACCTATCATTTTGAAAAGACCTCTTCTTGAATGATTGTCTTTTTTGTGAACTTTTAAATGTTCTGTTAATTCATTAATTCTTTCTGTTAAAAGAGCTATTTGAACTTCTGATGATCCTGTATCATTTTCATCTCTTTTAAAAGTATTAATAATTTCTTGTTTTCTTTCCTTTGTCATTGTTTTCCCTCCTATTTTACTTAATGTGCCTTAAACTGAACTTAAAGTCGGATATTCTTTTAGTTAAGTATAAGGTAAATGCTTTTTTACAAGCATATCTATTCTACTATATTTATAAAAGTTTTGCAAGAGTTTTTACAAATTCTTTTTTCACTTTTATATTTAGTCTCCTAATATGTATTCTTCGTTTTTAGTTTTTCTTACTTTTTTATTCTTTATTAAATATGTTTTTAGTGCATCTAGCATTTCTTCTGGATCCATGCCTAATTTTTCGCTAGTTTTTGCTATAGCTTCTTCTCTACTAAATCCATTGTCTATATAAATTTTTAATGCTTCGACACATAATTCTTCTGGCTGTTTCGTTTGTTTTTTCTCTTCATCTAATATTATGTCTTCTACCTGTTTTTGTACATCATTTTGTTCATCATGTTCAGCATATTTTCCTTTTAAGTTAAGAATAGGATCTCCTTTTTTTCCATCTTTGCTTGCTGCATCCTTATAAATAGAAATTGTTCTTTTTACTTTTTTTATTTCACAAATACATCTGATTTTTATACTCATAAAGATTTGTCTTTTTATAATTCTTTCAGCCTTTTCAAAATCATCCCCATAATTTTTTTCTATATCTCCACGTTTTTCTAATATGTAAATAACAGTTTGCATAGCAAAATCTTCTACTTTTGTACTAATGTGATAATCTTTACATAAAATTTTACTAAATTTATGTGCGTATTTTAAAATTGCTTTTGCATGATTCTCTGCAAATTTTTTTGTACATTTTGTTTTTCCAATCCATATCTTTCCTTTTTCATCTAAAAGTTCCTTATACTCACACAAATTTTTTCTTCTACCTTTACAGCACAAGTGTGCAATTAGTTCATCAACTTCTACATTGTATTTTTTTGCAACTTCTTCTAGCTCATCTTTAGAATAGTATCTTGATTCTTTTAACTCATATTTTATTCTTTCTATTTCACTTTGTTTTTTTTGAATTCTAGCTCTATTTCTATTATATTTCATTGTAGTATAATTAGCATACCTTATTCCTAAAACTTTAGCAAACTCTTCTTCTGTTAACTTTTCTTTGTATGGTTCATACATTTCTAAAAACTGATAATAGTTTATTGGTTCTCCAGATATTAAATCTCTATCTATTTTTTCCTTTATTCTCTTAATTTCTTCTGGTTTTCTTTCTTTTAACACCTTTGCTCTTTTATTTTTGGTTTTTATACTGTAGTAACTATTATAAGTTATTCCAATTATTTCTGCAAATTCTATTTCTTTTACTAGTTCTCTATATGGATTATATAATCTTAGAAATTCTTTATAATCTATAGATTGTCCCGCTTCTATTTCTTTTAAAACTTCATCTTGTATACATTTTTTATCTTTTCCTATTATTTTTCCTTTTCCCGCCATAATTTTAGCTCTTGCTGTTTCTAAATTTTTTATTCTTTCATATCCGCCGTAACTCATTCCTAAAATTTGAGCAAATTCTATTTCTGAAATTCTACTTTTATATTCCTCATACAGTTCCAAGAACTCTTTATAATCTATATATTTACTGTATTCTATTTTCTTTGTCATTTCCAATTTAATAACATCTTGTTCAGCTTTTCCTCTATTGCTTAATACTCTGGCTCTTTTTCCTCTTTCATTTCTTATAGATTTGTATCTACGCTCACTAATCTCTAGCATTTCTGCGAAATGAATCTCGCTCATAACTGCTTCATATGGCTCGTATATTTCTAAGAATTTATCATAATCAATAGATTCACTAATTTTTATTAAATTACTTTTTAATAACTCTTCAATTATTTCTTCCATATAGTTTTAGAATCTCCTAACTTTTTAATTTTAACATACTTTACATAATTAATCAATACATCCGTTTTTCCTCCACAAAAGAATAGAAAAAGAAGTACTAAAATATATTTTAGTACTTCTTTTATAACTTGTTATTTTATTCTGTTACTGCTGTGTTAGTAGTTATTTGGTTCTTGTTTGTTTTAGGTTCATTTTTTTCTATTTCTGCCTCTTTTTTCTCATCTTGTTCTACTAATGTTTGTAATTGTTCTATTAACTGTTGAAGTTTTGACATATCTTTTCCTATCATTTCCCAGTTGTTACTTTTATTTGATTCCTCTAGGTTTTTGTTTGCATTTATTATTTGTTTAATAAGCTCATCTTTATTCTCTGCTTCCACTTCTATACTTATTGCTTCTTGTGATAGTAAATTTGTAATGGCCTCTTCTATGTTATTTCCTATTGCAACTTTATTTCCTGATGCAACTACAACTTTCTTTAGTTGTGGAACTTGCGATTTATCATTTAGCATTATTTGATATATAGGTTCAACATATAGAAGTGTATTATTTATTGGAACTATTATAATATTTTTTTGTATTTTTGTTCCAGTTACATTTAATGAGTTTAATTCATTTAATATTTTTTCATCTTGTTCTACTAGTGAGTCTAGTTGAATTGTTCCAAGTATTGAACTTCCTGTTTTAAATTTATATAATGTTAATTTTTTGTTGTTTTGGCTATCGCATGTTGCCACTAAGTATGATGTTATATTTTGTTTTTCTTCTATTGTGTATGGTAGTACTAATCCTAGTTGTGCTGAATTATTATTTGTTAGTTTAACCATTGTGTAATATGGTTCTATATCTGTTCCTGTTGCAGCACTAGTTGTTCTGCTAGTATTTTCTTTTGCTACATCCCATACGTCATCTGCTCTATATAATACTTCTGGTTGAACATTATGATATCTTTCTAATATTTTGGCTTGAATATTGTAAAGATATTTTGGATATACCATATGTTTTGAAATATCTTGTGGTATTTCTTCTCCATCTTTAAATAGTTCAGGATAAATATTGCTATATGCAATTGCTATCGGGTCAGATTTATCTGTTATATAAAAATCTGTTGTTCCATCATAAGCATCTATTATTACTTTTACAGAATTTCTAATATAATTTATTTTTTCTTTAAGTCCTCCATATTCTATAATTGTTTCTTGAGAATATGGATAATCATTTGATGTAGTATATGCATCTAATACCCATACCAGTTTGCCTTCATCTGTTACTACCATATATGGTTCTTCATCATATTTTAAATATGGCATTATTGTTTTTGCTCTTGTTATTATATTTCTTGTTGTTATTATTCTGCTTTCTTTTGTTACATTTCCTGAAAAAGCTATTCCAAGATTTTTTTCCTTTACTCCTAGTATAATTCTATCTAAAAATCCTAGTTTTAATCCTGCTTTTCCTTCATATGTGTTTGTATTACTTGTTGTACTTGTTAGTGGATAATCATATTCTTGTTTATTCTTAGCATTTGTTACTATTGGCTCATTTGTTTGTAAACCAAAGTATATTCTAGGTTGTGTTATTTTTACTTTATTATCTTCTCCTTTAAAATCGCTTTGAATATATTCTAAGTTTCCGTTTTCATCCACTGAATTTGCAGAAGAAATAATTGCTCCATATCCGTGTGTATATTCATATGTTTTATTATTATACGTTCTAGTATCATTGCTTACAATTTCTCTTGGGCTAATATATACTAGTTTTTCTTTTCCATCTATATTATATATTTCTGGTTTTGTTGTAGTATAAGAATAGTAACCAGAGTTTGTTTGATATTGTTCTAGATTCTCTAATACATTATCTTCATTTAGTATATTTACATTGTTAATAACTTCTTGGTTTTTATTTACTTCATCTTTTGTTATTGTTCCGCTATTTTCTATTTCTATCTCATCTACATTTATACCATATGCACTTTTTGTAAATTCAATATTTTTTTCTATATATTTCTTTTCTTTATCTAGTTCATTGCTGTTTACATAAATTAGGTCAAATCCTAGCATTACTACAAATAAAATTACTAAGTATCCTGGTATTATACAAATCCATGTCATTATTCTTTTAAAGTTTTCTTTTTTGAAATTTATCATTGCCATTATTGCTGCTAAAAGTATTATACAAGCAAAAATTCTATAACCCCATGTTTTTATTGTTGCTTCTATTAATCCAGCTCCATAAAGGTTTGTCCCATCTGATAATGTTAAAAACTTGCTATTTACTATATCTTGTACTTTTACTAGTGTAATTGCTGCAAGTCCAAGCACTACTAATATTACGTTTACTCCTAATTGTTTTATAAATGTATTCTTTTTTAGTGTTGCTCTATCAATACCTTTTTCGAAATATTTGTTAAATACTATTATATAATAAACGGCTATATATATTGAATAAATAGCAAGAAGTGCTATAAAGTAAATTATTATTGTTTCTATAAATGGTTTTTGGAACATATAATAACCAACGTCCATATTAAATATTGGATCATATACTCCAAACCAAGCCGTATTAAATGCAAGCATAACTTTTTCTGTAATAAAATTAGATGAAATTAAGCTTATTATTACACTTAAAATTAAACTTATTGATTTGTTTGGAAGTTTTGGCATTTCTTTTTTATCATCATCAAAGAATTTTTTTAATCCTCTTTTTATAAATCTTGTGGTGATATATGTTGCAATATATAATATTGCAAAGTTTACTAATGCTACTCCAACTTTGTATTTTATATTTTGTTTAAATACTTCTACATATTGCTCTCCAATCTCTAAAGCTTGTAAGTATTCTCCTCTTACCGTTACTGCAATATAGATTGCTAATAATATTAAAAATACTATTACTAATATTACTCTTTTTTTGTTTTTTGTTTTTCCCATGATTTGCCTCCTTAATTTTATATTATTGCATTTACAAATTCTTCGGAATTAAATATTTCCATATCATCTATTTGTTCGCCAACACCTATAAATTTTACTGGTATCTTGTTTTCTGCAACTATTCCTATTACAACTCCGCCTTTTGCTGTTCCATCTAATTTTGTAAGAACTAACCCTGTTATATCTACTGTCTCTTTAAATGCTTTTACTTGTGATATTGCATTTTGTCCTGTTGTTGCATCTAAAACCAACAATACTTCTTTTTTGGCATCAGGTAATTCCTTATCTATTACTTTTTTTATTTTTAATAGCTCGTCCATTAAGTATTTTTTGTTATGAAGTCTTCCTGCTGTATCGCAAATTAAAACATCTGCATTGTCCTTTTTTAGTTCTTGTATTGCTTCGAATACTACAGAAGCAGGGTCTGTTCCTTCATCTCTTTTTACTATTTTAGAACCGCTTCTTTTGGCCCATATTTCCACTTGTTCAACTGCTGCTGCTCTAAATGTATCTGCTGCTGCTATAATTACACTTTTGCCTTCTTTTTTAATTCTATTTGCCATTTTTCCAATAGATGTTGTTTTTCCTACACCATTTACTCCTACTACTAGAATAACAGTAGGTTTTTTAGATAAGTCAAGTCCGTTTTCTTCTTCGTCTAGAATCTTTTTCATTTCTTCCCTTAATGCATTCTTTACGTCTTCTTCACTTTCTATTTTTTCTTTTTTTATTCTGTTTCTTAATCTTCCTATTATTTCTACAGATGTATCTACACCAATATCTGACATTATAAGTATTTCTTCTAGTTCTTCTAGTAACTCTTCATCTACTTTTCTAAAATTACTAAATACACTGTTTATTTTATCTCCAAATGAATTTCTTGTTTTTCCAAGTCCATTCTTTAATTTATCAAAAAATCCCATAATTTAAGCTCCTCTTCTCCTTTGTTAATTTTCCGCTAAATAGTATATCACACTTTTATAATCTTTGCAAAATTTTAGTTTGAAAGTTTATTATAACATCAAAAGCTATATAGTTCTTACTATATAGCTTTCATGTTCTATTCAATTATTATTCTATTATCTTTTATTTTATTCTTTATTTCTTCTGCTCTGTATGAATGTATTCTATATTCGTTTTTGTTATCAAATTTTATTATTACTGCTTTTGTATATTCCAAGTCAGAATATTCTTCTATGATAAGACTTGCTTTGCATTGTTTTAAAGTCTCAAATGTTGTCATAAATCCTATTCCACTACCGCCTGTTGCTTTATGAGTTGTTGCTCTCTTTAATCCGAGCTTTGATAATGTTTCTATTTCAAATTCTATTCCTGTATCATAAAACTTTATTTGATAATTATTGTCTTCTTTATCTAAAACAACTTTAATTTTTCTTTTTTTATTATCACTACAATTTATTGCAATAATTGCATCTCTTATATGATCTGCAAGCATTGTTTCTAACTTGTTTTGTGGAATTTTTGTTTCCAAGATTTCGTTAATATCAAAATCTAGATTTAGTTTAAAGTCTATTTTGTCCTTTTCTGATTCTTGCTTCATATATTCTAACAAATTATCTATGCTAAAAATATTTGTTTTTGGAAGTTTAGTTTCTTTTATTACTGATGCTACTTCTTCTTTATATTCTTTTGATAATTTCTTTATTGAAGATAATATATCTCCACACTCCTCTGCAAATTCTTCATTTGCTTGAAGCTTTGTACCTAACTTTGTTACTGCTTTTTCCATTGCTGAAATTCTATGACTGTATTTATGATTTATTTGTAAGACGTCTGCTAATTCTGTTTGTAAGTCTTTTATTTTCTCATCTTGCTGTTTAATTTGTTCTTGCTGAATTTCAACTGTTCTTTCTTTCATCTTTTCTTTATAGTATTTTGTAATACTTTTCTTGATCCAATCAAACATTGCAATACCTCCAAAGGCTATTATTAAAGTACAAGCATCGTTTACTGCTGTATTTTCTATATCTTTGCCTATTAAAGTCGCAAAGAAAATTAACGTTATACTTATTATCATTCCTATTATTGTAAATTTTTTATTTTTCATATTTAAAAAAGTAAAGCCATTTTTAAATCTCTTAATTTTAAAGAATAAACATATTAAAATTAACTGAATACTCCCTAGAGTTATATATTCTATAATTTCATTATTGATTATATTTAATTTCAATATAAAGAAATTTATAATTCCCGCAAGGAACTTGCTTGCTAAAGCCATTGCTATAGAGAAAATAATTAATCTTAACGTATCTGTTTCTTTCTCATCTATAATATTTAAAATCACAAAGGCATATATAATATATAGAATTATATTTGGTATTGCCGTGTCCTTATAGTTAAATACTATACCACAAATAACGGAATATATTATTCCTACACATATACTAAAAAAAATAAGCAGGAATATTTCTTTATCTCCCATTTTCTTCAAATTTTTAATTTTAATAATTGAATATGTTATACACAAATTCATAAAAGTAGTTTTTTCAAACATAATATAAAAATTCGTAAACAAGTAGATCACCTTTTCTTTTATATTACACATTATTAAGATTATATTTTATAGTAAAAAAATAATCAAGTAAAAATATTTTACTTGATTATCATAATTTTACTTGATTATTCTTTTTATTAACCAAATATTTTGCTTAAATATCTTACTAATTCTCTCCACATGGTCTCATATCCCCCTTTCTATTAACATATTTTTTGTTTTTGGCTTCTATTTTGTTTCTATAGTTCTATGTTAATAAGAAAGGTCGCATACGCTTTCACTATTGAATTTTATATGTAACCTTTCTTTACTGTACAATGAAAAATGTTGTGCCTAGGGGCACAGGTAAAAGTCGATTTTCTTGTACAATAAAAAAATACTACTAAACTTTATAATTTTTAGTAGTATTTTGGTTTAGAATATTTGATTAAATTTGAGTTATATTGATTTCTTGATTTTTTCAACATAGTAGTAAATTAATTCTGTTGGAGTTGGAACTCCTGTGTTATAATTTACCGCTGCTGTATAATATTTTTGTAAATCTTCTATTGAAGATTTTCTCCACGCATGTTCAATTGCTGTTTGAATTGAACGTCCTATTGTACTATTTCCTTTCTTATATACTTTTGCTAAATGTAAAAATACATTTTCTTTGTCTTTATCATTTTCTATTATATAAATAATTGCATCATGTATATACTTTCTTCCTATTAGGTGTGAACTAATTCCTATCAAATTTAGCTCTCTATTAATTCTATCTGAAAGTTTATCTCTAAACTCACTTTCAGTTTCTGTGCTTATATTTTTGTTTAACTTTTCTGTTCTGTTTATTTTGCAAAGTAATAAAATATTTTCTATTATTAATTCTGGCGAATAGTCATCTTTTAGTTTGTGAAATATTAAATCTGCTCCATTGCTATGTGCATAAGCATATACCGTTTTCGAAGATATATTTGTTGTTATAACTATTACTGGTTTTATATCTAAATCTAGTTCTTTTATTTGTTCTAATACTTGAAGCCCAGAGCCTTCACCATTGTTTAATTCTATATCTAGTATAATTGCATCTGGCACATAAGTTTTTATATCTTTAATTGCCTCCTTTGATGAATTTGCTATTTTTATTAATTTAACATCATCTCTTGTATCTGCATACTCCTTAATAATTTTACAGTCTTGTATGTCGTCTTCAACCAAAAGTATGTTTATTATTCCGTTTTTGCTCATAATGATACACCTCTTTATATTTCAAGGAAAATATATCACACGTTACTCATTTTTTCTACTTGTTGCTCAAATTTAATTGTCGTTTCGTATTTTTATTACTTCAGCAGTTATATTATATGATATATTTTTTTGTCAGCAACTCAAAAAAAGCTCTAATGCTATGTGTTACAAGTAGTTTGAATTTTTGCAACATTTTTATTTGCTTGTTATTTATTTCTATGCTAAAATAGTTTGTGCAAGGAGGATACTATGAGATTTTTAGTTCAAAGAGTTTCAGAAGCCAGTGTTATGGTTGATAACAACATTACTGGTAAAATAGAAAAGGGTTATCTAGTTTTAATTGGAATTACTCACACAGATACTACTACTGATGCTGATTATTTAATTAACAAATTATTAAATTTAAGAGTTTTTTGTGATGAAAATGATAAAATGAATTTAAATATTAATCAAGTTAATGGTGAACTTTTACTTGTTTCACAATTTACTTTATATGCTAATACTTCTCATGGAAACAGACCTGATTTTCTAGAAGCAGCTAAGCCAGCTTATGCAGAAGAATTGTATGAGTATATTATTAAAGAATGCAAAAATAGAAATATAAATGTGCAGACAGGTATTTTTGGTGCTGATATGAAAGTTCATTTATTAAATGATGGACCTGTTACTATTATGTTAGAAAAATAATTGTTAAAGAGAAGAATCCTTTTATAGAATTCTTCTCTTTTTTGATTTGTTTTCTAATCCTCTCTTAGTGTATACTGACTAACATCTGGTTCTACAAATATTTGATCATCTACATTGTCAAATTCATATTCTCTAGTTGCTGTTGTATCATCTATAATTGTTTTTATTACTAATCCAGTTTCTTTTTCTATATAGTATTCTGTATTATTTGTTCCGTATAACAAATATGGGCTTAGATAATTCTTTATAACATAGCAATTTTTTTCTTCAATTTTAGCAGTTTTTATTCTTGCTGGAATACTATATAAAAATGTTTGCCATAAATTATCTGTTTGGAAAACGTCAATAATCTGAGCTCCCACCATTGAACTTGCACTATTTAGTTTAACTGTTTTAGAATCTTTAGTTTCGGTAAATGTGTCTATTCTTGTTCCACTATCATACATTGATAATTTAGTAATTTCACCGATTATTGTCTTTTCTTTCGATAATTATAAGCTGTTTTTTGCCTTTTGCATAATAGTTTGTAGTTATTGTTTGTTTATGTTCTTCATTAAATGAAACTATTTTCATATGATAATTATTGCTATTAATATAATTTGATAGTTTTTCTTGCGTGTTAGATATAATTATCATGTTTCTAACTGTATGAATTAAAATTATGATAATTATTGCAAGTAAGATGATTCCCAGTTTTTTAAATATTTTTTTCTTATTCATAAAAAGCACCTCATTTCTTTGGTGTAGCCTAGCTATCATAAGCTTTTTTGCTTTTAGACCTATGGCTTTGCGTCATAAACTTTCGCTTATTTTGCCTTTTTACTAATATATTATAATTATACCATATTTTTCTAGTTAAAGCAAAAAAGACCAGTTAACTGGTCTTTTGCTACTTACATTTTACATTTCAAATCTTGCTTTTTCTAGCAAAGCTTTCCATGCTTCCTTACACCTTTTTGGATATGCGCTTTTCCCAGAAAGGGGAAAATATATTCCTCTAGGTTGAAATCCTGCATCTTTTAGTAACTTAACAGCCTTTTGAGTATGTGGAGTAATAAATATTTCTCCATTCATAACATAGAGTATTGTTACTCCTCTTGCCACATAAAATCCTTCAAGATTATATATATCCGGAATATTAATGGCTTCTTCTTTGTTGAGATGTAGTGGTAAAACAACAACATCTCCATTTTCAACTTTGAGTCTTTTCTCTTCTGGTATCGGGTTATCCTCAATTGTAATTTTGCAAGCCATTTTTTATCCTCCTCAAAATTATTTGTTGCAATTTGTATACTGCGATTGCCAACTTGGATCTGTTTAAAAATGGTTACTCTTTATTTTAGCACATTTTACATATTTTTGTCAAAACGCTGGATATATTTTTATTTTGGAGCTTCTAGGCAGAATCGAACTGCCGACCTACGGGTTACGAATCCGTTGCTCTACCAACTGAGCTATAGAAGCATATACTATATTTTAACATATTTTTGTATAAAAACAATAGGGAAAAAACTTTTTGTTGCTTTACATAATATTGGGTGGTATAATACTATTACATATAGTTAAGCTTTGCTTAACAAAATACTATAAAGGAGGCTCGTTTTAACCCACTTGGATAAGTGACATATTTTATTCTATCAATTTTATTGGAGGAAAAAAATATGTTAAATAGGAATTTTAAACCTGCTTTTGTTGTGGTCTTTGTATTGCTTGTCGTTCTTGTTTTCTTAATACTCTATAACAGCTGGAAAAATGATTTAAAAGAAAACATTAATTTTGAAAGTATCAAGTCTCAGCAAATAAGTCAAGAAGATAGTTTAAAAGATAACATTGTAAATGCAAATAATGTTATTTCGTCTATTAAATCAGATACTAAAATTGTTTTATGTACAGTGGATGGAAAATATTATTTGTCACATGACAAAACAAAGAAAAGCAATGCTATATTTGAATGGTTTATGACTTCTCGAATTGATTTGGTTTGTGACTATTCAATATGTTTTGCAATTGACACATCAAGTTTAAATTTTTCTGTTCAGGATGGAACTGTTTGGGTCTACTTTAGTGAAGATGATATATATATCAATTCACTAACCGTTCATAACTCTGTATCTGATGAGATTACAGCTCTATTTGGAAGTAAATACTCCTCTTCTGAAGTTCTCGCTTTGGAACAAATTATAAAAGAAAATATTCAAAGTGATGCTATGATGAAAAGAGAGAATATTATTTTAGCAAAAGCTAATTTAATAGTTTATTTATCAGATTTAGCAGAATCGTTCAATGCAGAAATAGTAATTTGTGAACAATAATTTTAGAGGGTGCACAATAGCTGCACCCTCTTTCTTTTTTCTTTATATTTATTTAAAAATGTCTTCCACCTTTTGGTCTGTCCTCTTTGTTTTGGTCTTCTTCTATTTTTTTGCTGTTTATTTCTATTTCTTTTTTCCTGTCTTTGTAAATATCTTCTATATTGTTTGGTTCTTCATTTACTGTTATATTTTCTACTTCTGATGTTGCTTTTATTTCATTGTTATTTAAATTATTAAGTTTTCCTATTTTTCCTAATAAATCTTGATATTTTTTATAGTCTACTATTATATAGATTGATAGTCCTATTAATGCAACTATACAGAACATTAAGGCTCCAAAAACCGCTTTTTCTTGATTATTTGCATACCAAGTAGAAACTCCACCAAATATTCCTTTGAACCAATTTGATATTTTTCCTATTATTGTTGGTTCTGCATTTTTGTTAAATTTTATTGTATATGTTTTTGTTTCTTCTTGTTCTGTTGGTTCTGCTCCTTCTTCTTGGGGTTCCATAATAATTTTATTTTTAACTGTTATTGTTATTACATTCTCGCCCTCTTTTAGTGAATCTGCCCCACTTATTTCTATTGTTGCTCCTTCTATATTAGCTAATGCTTCTATATCTAGACTTTTTACCCAATATTCTAGAGTTTCTATTGAGTATTCATATATATTAGATATAAACTCTGGTGTTAGTGGTACTTCTACCAGTTCTCCATTTTGATTTGTATATTTTATAATTAGCTTTTCTAATGCAAGTTCTTTTCTTTGTCTTGTAGCTTTTATTACATAATCAGTTTTTGTTGTTCCGTCTTCTGCTGTTACTGATATTGTAATTATATTTTCTCCTTCTTTTAGCTCTTCATATTCTGTTACTGAGACTGTTGCTTTTGAATCTGTTGGAGTTGCTGTTATATTTAATTTTGTTACTTCATTTGGTACTGTAATTGCATATTCTTTTACATCTTTATTAAATTCTGGTGTAATTGCTCCTTCTGCTATGCTCAAACTACTTAATGTGCTATCTGTTGATTTTTTTTCTTCTTTTGTTTCTGTTGGCTTTGTTGAGTTATTAGTATTTGGTTTTCTTGTCGTGTTTCCACCATTTGATGAACCACCGTTTGAATTTCCTCCTGTGTTCTTGTTTGGCTGAACAATACTTACTGTTTTTGATGCTGATTTTTGTTCATCATTTTCAGTTGAATAATCAGCAATAACCCCAGAAGCAGATATTGTAACACGTCCAGAACTTCCAGCAGTACAGGTAAATGATTTAGATGCATTATCTAAAAAAGTACTTCCCATGCTTCCGCTTCCATTAGAAGCTGTTGCACTAACATAACCAGCTCCACCGCTCACAGAAACTGTTACTGTAAAACTTTCTCCTGGTGATACCGATGATTTTGAAGTACTTATACTCAAACTTGCTGCATTTGATTTGATTGTCATTGCAAACAAAATTCCAATAATTATAGCTAATTCAAATATTATTTTTTTCAATAAATTAGTCTTCATTTTTTAATCTCCTATCTCTATAATGTGATTTTACTAGCTTGCATAATATGATTTTTTACTTTGACGTAATCTGCTGGTGTTATTTTTCCATCTCTGTTTACATCAGCTGCTTTTTCTGTAATAGCATCCATTGTTGTTGTTCCCATTATTTTATTTTTTATTTTAACATAATCTGATGGCGTTATTCTTCCATCTCCACTAGGATCGCCAAGTTTTACTATTGTATATTTCTCTACTCCGTCAATTTTTACTTTTGCCCCTGTTCCAACTAATGTATCTCCTGTTATTTCATTGCCGTTTTTGTCTACAATTACTGCATTACTATATTTTTTCTTTATTGTACTAGCTGTTGTTCCTGGTTCTGATGTAATTATATTGTTTTCGTTTGGTTCTGCTATATTATCATTTTTATTTGAGCCTATTACAACTAAATATGTTTTAGATCCGTCACTTGCTTCTCTTGCCATGTATCCTGTACCTCTTGGAGTTGAAACTTTATCCCAATAATATCCTCCAACTTTTGATGTAGCTCTTTCAGTTATTAATACTTGTGTTCCTTCGCTTATTATTGCAATGCTATTTCCATTTGGTGCATCTTTAAGTTTTAATCCTCCATTTGCATTGATATATGCCAATTCACCTGTTTCATCACCACTTATTGATGGACTTTTACATGCTGTAGATGGCATACCTGTATATAGCGGAATTACAAATGTAAAACTGCTCTCTAATAATCCCGCATCTTTATAATATCCTTTTAATATTGATCCTATACTTTGTGCATCAAATAGATTTTGTGCATATTGATTTACATAGTATGGTTTATATGTAACATTAAATTTTTGATAGTATAGTGTATCTTGTCCTCTCTTAATATATCTTTTTACTAATCCAATTCCACCCATTATTGATTTTTTAGGTGTATCCCATCCTTGCGATTTTGCATAAGCTAGTCCATTTAATATTACTGCTTCTTCACCTTTTCCAGATGCTCCAACATTAAACAAATTGTAGTAACCAACATATTGTCCTTTGTATCCTTGACCTGAGCATAATGCTGAAGCCCCGCTTCCTTGCTCTTGCAAGATTTTTCCTATTATATAAAATGGATTTATATTATATTCTGGATCATTTGCTACTTCGTATATTGCATCTATAATTGATTGATTATTTAAATATGATATTTTACTTGCCATTTGTGCAACCTGGCCTTTTGTTATACTGCTGTCATTTGATAATTGTAAATATTGAAATAAATTTGCATCATTTAAAGAATTTCTTGGATCCATTACATGTTCTATAGCTTGTCTTGAAGCACAATACCATCTTCCTGTATCTTGTTCTTCTCTTCCACATATTGAACATATCCATGCATTTGAATAACTATTTGGTACAACATTTTTTATTGAGTCTGCATGATTTTGATATTCGCTATTTATTGTTGCTTCCCAACTTAATCCTGTTTCATATAATTTAAAAGTCCAATTTGGATGTGAAGCTACAAGTGCTTGCACTAGTGTTACATATCCTGGGTATTTTTGTTCAAAATCTGATGGTAAATTGTTTGAATTTTTGGTATATGTATATGTTGCTCCATAAGATATGTTTAGAGTTTGTGGTACAAAGCCAGCTGTTATATATATTAAAACAAAAAGAATTAAAACACATAAGATTTTTGTATTCAATTTATGAATTAAATTACGCTTTTGCATTTATCTCTCCTCTTTCGTATATTCTAAAATTTATACATTTAAAGTATATCGTATTAAGAAATTCAAGTCAAGGAATTTAATGAAAAATAAACTGGTATTTTGTGGCTTTTTGGTATATTTTAGGTACATAAGTTCACGCATATATTGTTTGTTTTACATAAAATAAGAGTCATCCTAAAAATAGAATGACTCTTATTTTTAATTAAGTACTAGTTACAGCATCCTCTGTTTCCGCAACCACAGTTTGTGAATAATAATAAGAAGATTATTATAAAGAATAAGATTGAGCAGTCATCTCCTCCACATCCACCAAACATTCCATTGTTACATCCACATCCACAATTTCTTTCATCTGGCATGTTACTTTACCTCCTTGTTTTATGTTATATCGTATAATATGCAGATTAAAGATTTTGTGTTACATTTTAATTTACTCTGTTTCTATTTTTATTTCTATGCTTCCTTTTTCTTCCATGTTGTCCATATTAGTTGCCTTTATTAAGCCTTCTGACAATGTATATAAATTATTATCTATATATATTATCCTTTCTACTTCTTTTGTATAATCATAATCATTATATCCTTCCGTTATTTGCATATGTGCAATTTTTCCTTTCAAATCAAAGCCATTTTCTAAGTCTAATCCATATACTATTGCACCTTGGAATTTTAAGTTTGAATGATAGTTTTCTCCTTCTGATATTGAAATTGGGAATGCTATTATATTTTTTTCTTTTGAAAATAGCAGTGCCTTGTGATTATATAATAGCTCTGAATATGTTCCTCTCTCTCCTATATCCATTGAATACATTTCTTTTGGAGATGTTGGATTTGTTACATCAAATAATGCCATTTTCATTCCTGTAGTTACAACTCTTCCGTCCTCTTTGGTTTCGGTATTTTCTCCAAATCCTATTATGTGATTTTCATCATATGGATGCAAGTAAGTGCTATATCCTGGTATTTTTAGTTCTCCTAATAATATTGGATTTGTAGGCTCTGATAAGTCTATTACAAATAATGGGTCTGTTTGGACAAAAGTAACCATATATGCTTTATTATCTAAAAATCTTACAGAATATATTTTTTCTCCTTTTGCTAAATTTTCTAAACTTCCAATCATTTTTAGGTTTTCATTTAATATATATAAGTTGTTTGTTCTATTTTCTTCTTTTAAATTTGTACTATTAGTTGTTGCTATTCTGAAATTTCCGTCTTTTTCATCCATAGAAAATTGATTTAATACTTCTCCTGGGACAGAGCCTGTACTAGTATATTCTAGTTTTGAGTTTTCCAATTTAAATTTATATATATATGTGTTTATATCATAGTTATCATAATATCCATATAATTTTTCATCTTTATATTCATATTTTACTTTTGCAACATATAAGTTGTTTTGGCTTGCATATACTTCTGTTCCTGCTCCTAAGTATGTTTCTATATTTGCAGGTTCATTATTATTAATATTAAATCCTGCAACATTTAAAAATGTATTATCTCCACTTTCTGGAAAATATGAAATATCTGAATATTCTATACATTTTGTTTCTTTAGAGATTGCTGTGTCTAAATATTTTGGTTTATAATCATTTTCGTTCAATTCTTCTTTGTTTTTTTCAAGCAATTCTGAATATATATATTTGTTTGACAACACATATACGTTTTCTCCAACCATTCTCGAAGATAAATAACTACCTTCTATTTGTATTTCTCTCTCCATTACAGGTTTGTTTTTATCCTCTATGTTATATACTTTTATATTTGTGTATTCATCTGAAGGATATATCATATCATCCATAACTGAGTTTTCATTTATTTGGCCATTATACTCGTATTTTTGTTCTACAATTATTAACCTGTTTCCATTAATAAAAATTTCTTTTGGTTCTATTTGTTCTTCTTCATATTTGATTTCTGAAGCTATTTTCATATTGGTTGCCTCTACTGCATTTACAATAACTAGTTTTTTTCCTGTTATATAATAAATGTATTTACCATCTGTTTTTACTATATCTGCTTCCTCTACTCCTTCAACTTGATTGTTTGTTTTTGAATAATCGTTGTTTTCTCTAAGCGTGCTATTTACTGAATCTTCTAGTAAGCTTGCATTCTTTTGAGAGTCTTTATTTTCACTGTTTTGTTTTCTGACTATATTGTATAAATTCTCAAAACTCTCAACTTTAGGTAATCCATTTTCTTCTTTAACTTGCTTTATTGGGTCTGCTGTATTTTTATTATGGTTTATTGGGACTGCTATTGAAATTGCTATTATAAATACTATTGTTGCTAAAGCTAAATTATATATTAGATTTGGTTTCTTCTTTTTCTTTTTGACATCTTTCATTTTTTGTAATGTATTATTTTTTAAGTTTTCATCTGCATTTATTTCGTTAATTGCTTCTATATAATCTTTTTTACTCATTTTCTAGCCCTCCCTCTAAATCCTGCTTTAATTTTTGTCTTGCTCGTGCAAGTCTTGATTTTACTGTATTTTCGTTTACTCTAATAATCTTGCTAATTTGATTTATTTTATAATCTTCATAGTAATATAAATAGATTATTGTTCTATATTTTAGTGGTAATTTTTGAACTGCATAATATATGTCGTGTCTTTCTTTTGTTTCGAATATTATATCTTCTTTTAACTCAGATGTATTTTTTAAAAAGCCTGATTGTAGCAAGTTTTTGCTACAATTTATTGTAACTCTAATAAGCCATGCTTTTTCATGCTCTTCGCTTTCAAATTTTGGCATCTTTTTTGCTAATTTTAAAAAAACTTCTTGATAAATATCTTCACTGTTTTCTTTTGAATTTGTCCTTGTTAAAGCTAATCTATATACCATATTAGAATATTTATTTATAACATTTTCTAAATATTGTTCTTGGTTTGTATATTCCATTTATATCACCTTTATAAATAATACCATATAATTGCAAAAAAAGTTGCATATTTTTTACTTTTTTAGAAAATTTTTCTATTACATGAACAAAGCGACTTTAGTCGCCCTTTGTTCTCGCCGATTTGAGTTTCCGAATGTAATGAGGAAATCTCAAAGGCAATAGCGATTATAGCATTTTTTATATACTAGGAAATGAGAAATTTCCTAGTATATAAAAAAGACTCTACTTTTATAGAGTCTTTAAAGTTTATTTTTCTATGCATTTACTGTTTCTTTTTTTGCAGATTTTTTTGTAGTTTTCTTTTCTTTTTTTGGCTTGTCTTCTTCTGATTTTTCTGTTGGTAAGCAAAGATTTAATATTATACCAACTATAGCTGCTAAGCTCATTCCTGATATTGTTACTGCTAAGTCTCCACTTACTATTGATATTGTTGCTCCACCTAATCCTAAAACTAGCATTGCAGATGCAACTATTACATTTTTTGTATTGTTAAAGTCAACTTGGTTTTGTATTAAAACTTTTAATCCGTTAACTGATATAAATCCATATAGAAGTAAAGATACTCCACCTAAAACTGCTGTTGGTATTGTAGATATTAGTGCTGTAAATTTAGTAAAGAAGCCTAATATTATTGCAATTATTGCTGCTAATCCTATTACCCAAACTGATGCTACTTTTGTCATTCCTACTACTGATGTGTTTTCTCCATAAGTTGTATTTGCAGGTCCTCCTATTGCTCCTGCTACGAATGTTGCAATTCCGTCTCCTAATAATGTTCTATCTAATCCTGGATCTTTTAATAAATCTCTATTCATTATTGCACTTAATGCTGTATGGTCACCTATGTGCTCTGCTATTGTAACTAATGCTATTGGTGCTATTGTAAGTATTGCAGAGAAGTTTGGTGTATAGCTTACGAATGGTATTAAGAAGTTTGGTACTCCTACAATTGCAGCTTCTGTTATTGGTGTGAAATCAACAATTCCTACTGCAACCCCTGCTAAATATCCTGCTACTATTCCTATTAAGAATGGTATTACTTTTAAAAATCCTTTTGCTGCTACTGCAACTATTGCTGTAGTTAAAAATGCTACTAATGCAACTACTATTGGTTGCCATTCTAATGCTGCTCCACTTGATAATCCTATTTGGCTTATTGCTGATGGTGCAAGTCCTAATCCTATAATCATTATCATAGGTCCTATTACTACTGGTGGCAATAATTTATCTAACCAGTTTTTTCCTATAAGTTTAATAATTATTGCAAATATTACATAAATTAATCCTACTGCCATAATTCCTGTCATTGCTCCAGAAATTCCACCTTTTAGGTATGCTGCAGTAATTGGTGCAATAAATGCAAATGAGCTTCCTAAATATACTGGTGATTTTCCCTTTGTACAAAGTATGTAAATTAATGTTCCTATTCCTGATGCAACTAATGTAACTGGTATTGTAAGTACTTCTGCTCCTGCTGCTGAATTAACTAGTATTGGAACTAGTATTGTTGCCCCAAACATAGCAAAGACATGTTGAAGTGCAAGTATTATCCATTTTCCAATGCTTGGTTTTTCATTAACGTCTAAAATTAAATTGTTTTTTTTCTCCATCTTTTTCCTCCTATATATTTTTTATTTTAAGTGCAAAAAAAACACTAAAATTATTATTTTAGTGAATTACTATACTTATAAAATTAAATAAAAATACTAAATAAACCAAAAATACAGTTGTTTTTGAGTACTTCTTATTTAATTCAGTATTTAATATTTTCATCATTTTTTTACACCCTGCGAAAAATAATACTATATTAATAATATTTTTGCAAGTCTTTTTTTTGATTTTTTTTAATTTTTTATGATATTTTTCCCTATAAGTTGGCACAAATCTGCCAAACTTAAAGGATTCTAATATCAAAATTGTGTTCCCAATATTAGTTTTATACTCTATAGCATAAATATGTATTCTTACTTGTATAAACCTTTTGCTTTTTTATATTATTCTTTTCTTTTTTCAATTTTTTGATTTCTTGTTGTTTTTCCTCCAACTCTATCATTAATTTTTGAATTGCTAAATTTATTTCTTCTGCACTTATATATGTATAACTTTTTATGCTTGGTTCTGTTATTACCGCATTATTTAATATTTCTGTTGCCTCTTCTATACTCATAGTAAAATCCCTCCTTAATGTATTTGTATAGAAAAGTCTATTTTTTCATCCTTTGTTTCTTTGTCAAGCTATCCCTCCTAGTGAAATTATTTTTTTTGGAACACAGGTTTTTTATTATAATACTTTAATGCAACTATTGCAAGGGAAATTTTTATTAAATTTTAAAAACAGAAAAAAAACTAATGGGAACAGACTCATTAGTTCTTTTTTTCATTTTTTGTTGGCGGAGTGAGTGGGATTCGAACCCACGGGCCAGTTTTCACTGACTAACTGTTTTCGAGACAGCCTCGTTATGACCACTTCGATATCACTCCATACATTTATAATATATCAAATTTCTCAAAATATCTATAACTTTTTTTATTTTTTTGCATATTATGTTTTAGGTGATAATTATGTATAGAATTGTAACTAATACTTTTGAAAGAAAACTTTATTACAAGAATACTGTTGTACTTAAATATAAAATTGAATATCCTCAAATTTTAGGAAATAGCTTTGGTATACATAGATTCAACAGATTTAATTTTATAAAAGCAATTAAATTAAAACAATATTCTGAGAAAAATTTATTTAAAGAGGCAAAAGAGTTATATGATTTTAACGTGAGTAATGGTTACCCTGTAATGGTATATGAAATAATTTCAGATTTTACTGTAACTTTAAATAAAAAACCATGTATAAGCATATATTCTGATGATTACATGTTTACTGGTGGGGTTCATGGAACTACTACTCGTACGTCTCAAAATTGGAATATTCAAACTGGCAATCAAATAAATTTAAATGAATTGTTTGATTGCAATTGTGATTATGTTTTGTATATTTTAAAAGATATAAATAATCAAATAGAAGAACAAATTGCAAATGGAACCAACTATTATTTTGATAATTATTGTAATTTGGTTTTGAATAGCATTGATTTAAATAGTTTTTATTTGGATAATAAATATGTAAATATTTATTTTCAACAATATGATATAGCACCTTATTCCAGTGGAATACCTACATTTCAAATAACAAGTTTGCCATATATAGCAAATTGTAATTTGTAGGAACGATTCTAGGGACTGTCCCTCTTTTGTTAAATGACAAAAGGGGACTGTCCTGAATCGTAAATGCGTTTTTGGGCGTATGCAATACGCCCCTACACATCACACCTCTCACATTAATTATACAAATTCCAATTTTTCTAATTATTTTTATCTTTATATACTTTAATTATATCTTTTAAACTCATTTTTGTTCCATAGTTTAGTATTGCATTTGAATATATTTTTATAGTTACTTTTGCTATTACTAATATTGTTACAATTAATATTGCTATTGATATTAATACATCTGTTGGTTTTGCAAGCCCCATCATTATTCTAAATGGCATACAAAATGGTGATGATATTGGGAATAATGATGCAAATATGTTCATTTCACTAGTAGGGTTCATCATTGTAAAGTATGATAGATAAAATCCTATTACTGCAAGCATTGCAACTGGTCCATTTGCTGATTGTATGTCTTCTGGTTTACTTACTGTTGAACCTGTTAATGCATATAGTAATGCATATGCAAAATACCCAAGTATAAAGTATATAATTGTAACTATTCCTAAATATGGTGTTATTGCTGACATATCTAATACTTGTTCTATCATTCCTGGTTCTAAAAATACTTTTGCACTAATTAATGCAGTTCCAACTAGTAGAATCATTTGTAATAATCCAACTATGCCTATTCCTATTGTTTTTCCAAGTACAATAGTTTTTGGTGATGTTGATGTTACAAGTGTTTCTATAATTTTTGATGTTTTTTCTGTTGTAATAGAGCTTGATACTTGATATGCACAGAAATATATAGCATAAAATAGTACTATTGAAAGTAGCATCATTACAAATACATTTCCATTGGCTTTTTCATCTGTTTGTTCCAATGAAAATTCAAAATTTGGTGTTATTGATTTTAATTGCTCCTCTGTTAATCCTAATTTGCTTATTTGTATATTGGTATATAAAGTATTTATTGTAGAAATTATGTCTTCTGGTACTTCTTCCATCATTGTTGCATCTTTTACAATATATTTAATTTTTATGTTTTCTTCTTGCTTTTCAACAAATATTGCAGATTCAATTTCTTCACTTTGTATTTTTTCTTTTACTTCATCATATTTTAGATTTGCTATTTCTATTTCATAAACTGTATCTAATTTTTTTAGGCTTTCTAAAGCTCCTTCAAAAACATTACTCTCATCAACTATAAGTAGTTTATCTACTGTGTCTTCTCCTTTAATTGATTTTAATATTTTTGGAACATTAAATCCTACAATTATCATTACTAAAAATATTATAGTTGAGATTATGAAAGATTTTCTTTTAACCATATCTTTCATTGTAAATTTCATTACTGTAAACAAATCCTTCATATTACTCACCTACCTTTTCTATAAAAATGTCGTTCAATGTTGGTTTTGTTATTTCAAATTTATTAATTGTTTTTCTGTCTTTTACCAACTCATTTAAAAGGTTATGTGCTTGTTCTTCATTATCAATTTTTATAGTATATTCATTATTTTTTTCGTTTTCTATTTCTAGTCCCAATTTAGCAATATTTTCTGTTATTGATTCGTTTGTTTCTATTTGTACTCTATTTGCTGGATACTGGTCTTTTATTTCTCTTAAATTCCCTTGTAATACAGTTTTTCCTTTATTTAGAATTAAAATGTCGCTACAAAATTCTTCTATTGTTGACATTTGATGTGCAGACATTATTACATATTTTTCCTCTTTTACTAAATCAATTATTATATTTTTTAGTAATTCTGTATTTACTGGGTCTAAACCACTAAATGGCTCATCTAATACAACTAACTCTGGATTATGTATTACAGCAGTCATAAATTGGATTTTTTGTTGATTTCCTTTTGATAATTTTTCTGCTGGCATTTGCATATATTCTTCTACCTTTAATTTCTTTGCCCAATCTTTTATTGCAGCATCCGCTTCTTGTTTTTTCATTCCTTTTAATTCTGCAAAATACATTAGTTGATCATATATTTTTACTTTAGGATATACTCCTCTTTCTTCTGGAAGGTATCCAAAGTTAACTGATTTTCTATCAACTTTTTTTCCATTCCATGTTATTTCTCCACTATCTTTTTTTATTATACCAAGTAACATTCTTATAGTTGTAGTTTTTCCTGCTCCGTTAGTTCCTAAAAGCCCAAAAACTCCTGGTTTATTTAAAGAAAACGAGATACCTTTAACTGCCTTTTTCTCAACAAATGTTTTAGAAACATTTTCTAAGATTAGTCCTGTACTCATCTAATATCTGCACCTCCAAAAACACATGTTGCATTTATGTATATTGTATGGAACTCTTCTTTTTCTATTTTGTTTTCCTTTTTGTCATCTACTCCTCCAAATATAGAAGTTGACTTTACTTTTACTTTAACATCATCTGGTACAAATATTTCTACTCCACCAAAAATACTAGTTGTGTTTATTACAATATCATCTTCTATTATAGCTTTTCTTAAATCGCATTTAATTCCTCCAAATATTGCAGTTAAACTTGTTCCTTTAAATTTCTCTCCCTCGAAATTTAAGTCTTGGCCTGAAAAAATTGCACATCCTCCATTGTTTTTTACATTATTTTTATTTAGCTCTTTTATTTTTCCGTTTAATTTGCTGTTAAATATATCTTTAAAAACAAGTGATATTCCTATTATTACTAGAATTACTGGTAGTGCCAGTTTCCAAATCAAATCAAAGTCTATTACATCTTGGCAAGCTAATAATAAAGCTACTCCTACTAATATTCCTATTATGCTTCCTGTTTTTTCATCATCTTTAAATAGACCTATAAAGCATGGTATTATTATAAATAATGTCCACCATCCATCAAAAAATATGTCTATGTGAGTTATTCCGCAATGCGTTTCCTCCTATTATTAGTCCTATAATAATTAATATTATTCCTAATAATATATTTCCAGCTTTTTTCATTGTTTTATCCCCTTTCATTTTATTTGCTCTTATAATATCACTTTCAATGATATTTGCCAATATAATAAAAAAATTTTCAATAAAAATCCTGTTCCACTCTGTTAAGCTTGAGAATGAGTTTTTTGCTGATGGTATTAACCCATACAAGCAAGTAGCACTTTCTGCGCAAGTACTACTCTTGGCAACCTCCTTTTCGAGTCCTACTTTCTTAAAAGCATAATAAAAAGTCCATTTTCAAATGGACTTTTTTATTTTGGCTCCCCGTGTTGGACTCGAACCAACGACCTATCGGTTAACAGCCGAGCGCTCTACCAACTGAGCTAACGGGGAATATATATAAAATCTGGCAACGACTTATCTTTCCAGCAGGGTAACCCGCAAGTATTTTCAGCACTGACAAGCTTAACTTCTGTGTTCGGGATGGGAACAGGTGGGACCTCGTCGTAATTGTCACCAGAAAATTGTTAACTTTTTAATGTACTATTTTGAGTACGTTTTGTATTATAATATATTATTTTCTATTTTGCAATATATAATACAAATTTTTTTATATTTTTTAGCACACTGAAAAATATATAGACAAAGAATTGATAATCTTGATTACACCGTAT